>Ga0351925_1022_pt1 | contig 31192 bp, 20 predicted proteins | sample BONcelHT113001D9_FD_206870 | JGI IMG/M metagenome (GOLD analysis project Ga0351925, IMG submission 206870) | Enriched cells from coal bed in the Powder River Basin, Montana, United States - BONCAT cells T11 rep2 HSBNCT.T11.300.1.D9 ... | reverse complement strand
AAGAAAACAGGGTGCATGTCGGTGTAAAAATCGTTTGTAAGCTGTGTGTGTGAGTTGGAGGCAATGCTGTACACATAAATATCTGGTTTCCCTTGCCTTACTGCTGACATGGCCAGCAGCTGGCCATCGGGGGAGTAAGAAAATGAGGTGATTTTCTGAAAATCGTAGATGATTCTTTTTTCGTGGGTGTTTTCCGTGATGTTGAAAAAATAGAGCCACAAATTGCCTTTATCTTCCACAACAGCTGCCAGGATTTGGCCGCTGGGATGCCAGGCAAGCAGGGGATAACTGTGGTCGGTTTTCAGTGCTGAACTGAAGCCTGCTTTATAAATCTTTTTGCTTTTGCCTGAAACGACATCTTCAAGTCTGATGATCAGACGGCCTTCACGGTTGGTAACAAATGCCATTTTTGTGTCATCGGGTGAGGCCAGAGGCCTGCTGTATGTCAGCTCATCACGATACCGGTACGGTAATGCTTTTCCGGGTTCAACCACAGGGACACTGGCATAGCTGTCGAAATAATACTGATACCACTCATTGGTCAGTTGCTTGAATGTGAGGCCGGTAACATACAAAAAACCATTCTGGACATTGCGTGTTAATTGTGTCAGGTGCAGTATATTGGTGATGGCTGAGGGCCCGTACCGTATTTCAATAAACCGCCAGAGCGAATGCCCTGCAATGATGGCATCTTCGCCTTCGAGCCTGTTAATTTTTTTAAACCTTCCGCTGAGCAACCCATCGCGCAGCCGGTTGTCGGTTCCTGTGCTCCAGTCTTCAGAAAGGTAGGATATCAGTCCGTTTCTGTACCAGTCGGGAAGTGTAAACAGAGCGGCATTCCTGATCTGAGAGCCAATGCTTCCTCCGAACATAAGCTGGTTGATCAGGATGTCGGCTATACCGGCCCTGATCTGCCGCTCCAGGTTGCGGTGGTCCCCATCACCATACAGGACAACTTTATTTCCAAGGATATGGGTGATTCCTCCGGTGTTGTACTGCTGGTCGCCTGAAAGCCCTATGTTGCTTTGCTTTAAGTCGTTGAGGTTATTGAAAATGATAAACTGGATTTTGTCATCAAGTACTGTTTCAAGTTTTCGCTCAAGTACCGGAAGTTGCTTGTCGGTGTACCAGGCCGTGTACAAAGCAAGTTCCTTTCCGTTCAGGTAAAAGTAGGTATCGAATGCCTCAAATTTATATGATGACCAGATTGAGTTGTTGTATTGCACCCTGTTTTTGCCAAATGTCATGTTTGAACCATTATAAAACTGAGCAAAAAGCCCGGCAGGGATGAGCAGGAGTAAGAGCCCGAAAACCACCGGAAATCCAGCACGAGCGCATGCCCCGACACGATCAATATAAGTGGTTTTTGACATCGTATACTTCTGAATTATGAGGCTAAATTAATGCTTTCGGGCATGGATATGAACACCTGCCGGAGGATAATTGTTAAATTTGCGCAATCAAAAAAACTATACACCAACGCATAAATCTATGATTCAGGTCAAAAAATTTGTTTTCAATTCATTTCAGGTCAACACTTACCTGCTCTACGACGAAACCCGGGAATGCGTGCTTATTGATGCTGCATGTTCTGAGCCTGAAGAGGAAATCGAATTGACGAATTTTATTTCTTACCACCAGCTCAAGCCGGTACGCTTGCTCAGCACACATGCGCACATTGACCACATTCTGGGCAATGCTTTTGTGGCCTCAAGATACGGACTACGGCTCGAAGCCCATGCTGACAGCACACGTTACCTGAAGGATGCCCCGGCTTATGCTGCCAGTTTTGGCATGCGCCTGAGTTCAGTGCAGATGCCTGAGGTGTTTTTGACCGACAACCAGGTCATCAGCTTTGGAAACAGCAGGCTGAAGGTGCTCGAAACACCGGGCCACGCTGCCGGAAGTCTTTGTTTTTATAACGAGGAGGTACCTTTCGTGGTGGCCGGAGATGTTCTTTTTTACCAAAGCATTGGCCGTACGGATCTTCCCGGAGGCAACTACGACCTTTTAAAAAACAGTATCTGGGGTAAGCTTTTTGTATTGCCTGATCATACGCTTGTGTATCCCGGACATGGGCCCGAAACAACCATAGGAAGCGAAAAGGTTGATAATCCTTTTGTGGCTATCGGCTGATACGGGTCAGCTCAGAAGCAATCATTCCGGTGTCCTGTTTAACCATGCAGTGGAAATGACCCCTCGGACAATTGTTAAACCCAATTTTGCTGCACGGACGGCATTTTAAACCACTGACTTCTGCCAGCACCGAGCGGTGTTCGTTGCCCGGCATATATGGCGTCATCCCGAGTGCCGGAACTGTATTGCCCCAGACCGAAACTATTGGTTTTTGAAATGCAGCAGCAATATGCATCATACCAGTATCGTTTGTCATCACGGCAGTGGCTTGCTTGAGCAGCCAGGCCGACTGATTCAGGCTTAGCGAACCGCAACTGTTGGTCACATGGCTGGTCGAATACATCGCAATACGGTCTCCACGTTCCTTATCCTCCTGGCCACCAAACAGGATAACCGGTAACCGGAGTTTGTTGCATACCTCTGTAACCTTCTCAACAGGTAGTATTTTGGTTTTGTGTTTGCCGCCAATAACCACAGCATAAAAACCAGCACCAAGCTGAGCAGAAAATTTTTCACTGACCCCTGCAAGTGAAGGATCGTCATCCGCTGGCAGATAATACTCCAGACCCTTCCCGTCATTATGTACCCCTAAGGGCTCAACGGCCTTAAAGTAACGGTCAACGATATGCACATCGGGCATGCGGTCAATCCCCAGACGCACAAGCAGGTATTTTTCGAAGTTGAGTTTTGGAAAAGCAGCGGATGGCCTCTTCAGAGCCTTTTTAATCCTGAATGTCCGAAGGTTTTTATGCAGGTCAACAATAAAATCGAACTGTTCTTGTCTGAGCTGATCAATCACCTTTGAGAGCGACCCTTCAAAGCAATGAATTTTGCTGATGTGTGGGTTGAGTTCAAACAATTGCCGGTTGCTCTGGCGTGTCAGCACATGCAGTTCAGCCTGAGGCAACTGCATGGCAAGACAACGGATTACCGGACTGGTAAGTACGATGTCGCCAATTGAGCTGAAACGGATGATCAGGATCTTTTTCAATTATTTGCTGTTGCTTTTCGGTTGCGGCAAAGGTAACACAATAGCCTCTATTGTTGCTATTACATTACTATGGGAAAGTATGGGTTAACTTTTCTTTATCTCCACGCTCATCCTCTTTTTGAACGCTGGAGGTGAACAAGCCCTACATTGCCTATTTTTGCAGCATGAGATTTATTGACACACACGCCCACCTGTATCTTCCCGAATTTGATGCCGACCGCGCCGATGTGGTCGCTTTGGCATTGACCAGGGGGGTTGACACCATACTTCTGCCCAATATTGACAGTGGGTCAGTGTTGCCCATGCTGGCAATGTGTGCGGAATTCCCTGATCACTGCAAACCTATGATGGGACTGCATCCAACATCGGTTACAGCTGATGCCGACAAGGAACTGCAGTTGGTAAAAGATGAGCTTGCCAGAGGAATTTATGTGGCTGTCGGGGAAATCGGCATTGATTTGTACTGGTCGGTCGAATTTCAGGAAGAGCAGGTCAGGGTTTTTCGCGAGCAGCTCAGGCTGGCAAAAAGTTATGGATTGCCGGTGGCTATTCACACCCGTGAGGCTTTTCCGCTGATCCTTGATGTGGTGGAGCAGGAAAAAACCACTGAGCTCACAGGAGTGTTTCATTGCTTCAGCGGATCGGAAAGGGATGCGCGCCGGATCATGGATCTTGGGTTTATGATGGGCATTGGCGGAGTGATTACCTACAAGAAATCAAACCTTCCCGAAATAGTTGCAGGAATTCCAACCGAATACCTTGTGCTGGAAACCGATGCGCCTTTTCTGCCTCCGGTTCCATTCAGGGGAAAACGAAACCAGAGTGATTACCTCTTGTACATTGCGCATAAGCTTGCCGAAGTAAAACACCTCAGGCTGGATGAAGTTGCCGCACAGACAACAGACAATGCGCTCAGACTTTTTTCAAAAACCGAACAACACTGAATTATGGAAGATAAAACGTCCATTCTGGTTATTTATACCGGAGGAACTATAGGTATGATCAAAGACCCGCTGACCGGGGCACTGAAACCATTTAATTTCGACAACATTTATGAGCAGATGCCGATATTGAAGAGTTTTCAGTATCAGATTGATTTTGTGTCGTTTGATCCGCTGATTGATTCATCCAACATGAAACCGTCATTCTGGATCAGGCTGGCTGAAATGATCGGCAGGCACTACGAACAATACGATGGTTTTGTGGTGCTGCATGGTTCCGACACCATGGCCTATACGGCTTCGGCCATCAGTTTTATGCTCGAAAACCTCAACAAGCCGGTTGTGTTTACAGGCTCGCAGTTGCCAATGGGCGTGATCAGAACGGATGGCCGCGAGAATTTTCTGGCCTCTATCGAGATTGCTGCGGCCAGAGACGAAGGCACACCTATGGTTCCCGAAGTGTGCATTTTTTTCGAAAACCAGCTGATGCGCGCCAACCGGACCACCAAGTTCAATGCCGAGCATTTTAACGCCTTCGTTTCGGGCAATTATCCCCTTCTGGCCGAAGTAGGGGTGCACATCCGCTACCACCGCCAAAACATAATGAAGCCCAATTTTAAAAACCTGAAGATTCACACTTCCCTTGATTTCAATGTCACCATTTTGAAATTGTTTCCGGGGATTTCAGAAAATGTGGTCAGGGCTACATTGAGCATACCCGGCCTGAAGGCCCTTATTCTCGAAACATTTGGCTCAGGCAATGCACCCACCGATCCCTGGTTTATCCGAAGCCTTGAGGAGGCAATCGGCAGCGGCCTGATCATTTACAACGTTACCCAGTGCAAGTCAGGTTCAGTGGAGATTGGCAAGTATGAAACGAGCCTCGACCTTGGCCGGATTGGGGTAATCGGTGGTTACGACATCACCACCGAATCGGCATTGGCGAAACTCATGTACCTGATCGGCGAGGGTTATGACCGCGAAAAGATCATTAGCCTGCTGCAGACTTCCATCCGGGGAGAAATGACAACAGCATAGTGAAACGCACAAGGAATCTGTAGGTTCCGGGCTGTTAAACAAAGCATAGGGTATGCTTGTTAATCAAGTGGATTAAAGACTAATTTTGCCGCAGACATGAGCCCCCATCCCCATATAGAACCACTTTCGCCCTGGTTGCCCCAGCAGGGCGACGAGCCTTTTGTGATCAGTGGCCCGTGCAGTGCCGAAAGCGAAGAGCAGTTGCTCACAACCGCCCGCGAATTGAGCCTGTTGCCACAGGTGAAAGTGCTCAGGGCAGGAATATGGAAACCCCGTACAAGGCCCAATGACTTTGAAGGCGCCGGAGTTGAGGCACTCAAATGGATGCAGAAAGCCAAGGCCGAAACAGGCCTGAAACTTGCTGTGGAGGTGGCCAACCCAAAGCATGTGGAAGAGGAATTAAACTATGGTATTGATATGCTGTGGATTGGTGCGCGTACTGTGGTCAACCCATTTTCGGTTCAGGAACTGGCCGATGCACTCAGGGGCACGGATGTGCCAATTTTGGTGAAGAACCCTCTGACGCCTGACCTCAAACTTTGGCTGGGTGCACTCGAAAGAATCAACAGGGCCGGGGTTTCGAGGCTGGCAGCCATCCACAGGGGCTTTCACTATTTTGAAAAATCACCCTACCGCAATGCCCCCATGTGGGAAATCCCCATCGAACTGAAACGATTGGTGCCCGGACTACCGTTGATAACCGATATCAGCCATATTTGCGGCAGACGCGATCTGCTTCAGTCCATCGCGCAAAAAGCCCTCGACCTCGAGACCAACGGGCTGATGATCGAAAGCCACTTCAATCCCGAAGCAGCCCTCACCGATGCGGCACAGCAACTTACTCCTGCCGCCCTCAGGCAACTCCTTGCCAACCTCATCATCCGCAAAAGAAGCGGCAGTATTGAGTTTGAGTATAAATTAGAGGAGTTGCGTACCGAGATTGATAAAATTGATGTGGAGCTCATTGACCTGCTCTCGAGGCGCATGCAGGTTGTGGACGAGATTGGGGCCTACAAAAAAGAAAACAACATCACCATTTTACAGCTCAAGCGCTGGCAACACATTATTGAAGACAGGATTTCGATTGGCACCAATCTGGGGCTGAACCGCAAGTTCCTGCTTCAGTTGCTCGAATTGGTGCATGAAGCAAGCATACAACGGCAGACCGAAATTTTCAACCGTAACGAACAGCCCCCTACATCCAGCGGCGGCGCTTGAAATAGAAAATCATTACCACTCCAATGGCGCCCATGCCTGCCAGAAGCAGCCAAAATGCAATAGGCCAGTCTTCGAGCGGAAGGCTCACATTCATTCCATATAGGCTCGTGATGAAGGTAAGCGGCAGAATGATGGATGAAATCAGCGTAAGTATCTTGATGATTTCGTTGGTTTTGTTAGTCTGCATGGAATCGAAGGTTTTCGACAGGCCTTCGATCAGGTCTTCGAAATCTTCGGTCATATCCCACATTTTCTGATAATAGTCGAGGATATTTCCCCAGTAGTCTTCCATATTGTCGGCAAACCCGCTTACCTGGCCGGTTTCGAATTTATGGAACATCCTGAGCTGCGGTTTGAATATGGTATTGATCAGGATGATGTTTTTACGGGTGACGGAGATTCGTTCGATGATTTTCACCGGACGGCTGCTGAAGAGCTCGCGGTTGATGAGTTCCAGGTCGAGGCCCACCTTGCGCATCAGGTACAGTGATTCGGACATCAGCCGTTCGAGGATGCGGTAGAGCAGGGTGTCGGAAGTGCCCACATCAATATCTTCATCGTTTTTTTCGCGTTCGGCATACTCCAGAAACATATTGGCAACCACCCAGTGGGCTTTGCCGATGGTGATCACATAGTCTTCGCCCCAGAAGATCTTCACCTCGCGGGTTTTGATGAAGGTGTTCTGCTTGTCGAAATTGGGGAAGTGCAGGATCATGAAATAGTAATCGTCGTAGATGTCAATCTTGGGACGCTGGGTCACCGAGCGGCAGTCTTCGATGTCGAGTGGGTGAAAGTGAAACTTTTCGAGCAGGTGGGTTAAGTCTTGTTCGGTGGGGTTTAAGATGTGGTGCCATTTCAGCCTTCCCATTTTGATGGTTTCAATCATAGGCTTTCCCTCCCTGAGTTATGCTTGTGAAACAAAAAGTGGTTTACATTCCCTTTATCGGTTTTCTGTGGCCCAAAAGTACGCATTTTTTGGTTTTCACAGGATAGGTCGGGGATTAAGTTTTTGGGGGGGAGAGGTGGATGCCGTCATCAATAAATTCCTCTGCTCTTAGTTCTTGCCAACCAATACGCCCTTTAACATAACAGTTGCCTTTTACTCGTATGATTTTCCAATGTTCTGGCACTTCTCCGATCCAATCAATCCCGGTTGGCTTTGTATGTTTGGTATTTCATTAACTCTGCCATAATGGTTCGTTTTGCCAGTTTGGTTTCATGCCAAGTGCATTGGGGTCAATGTTGGGGTATTTCGATAGCAGGTCATACAATCGATGTGTGAAATCGTTGCCATGGTTTATGCTATTCAACAGGTACTTAATACAGCTCAGGTGAACATAGAGTTTGTGGTGCTCGCTTGCCGGAGGCACGTTGCTTATCCATGGAAGCGGTGGCTTAGGCAATAGTTTTGGCCTGCCGGGAAGATTTTTATTCCATAGGCGCCCATGGTGGGCGCAAATGTTTCTGATTTGGGTCATGCTTTGCAGCCAACTGGGCAGGAAGGTATGGTTTACCGTACCAAGTTCACTGGCAATGAAATCCTTGGCTTGAAAAGTGTGCAACAAGTTACCGTATAGTTTTGAGATGTTTCCAAAGCTGGCTATTTCGAGGGTTTTCCAGGAAGGGGGCCTGCGGGTATCGGTATGATACTTTTTGTAGTGTTCTTTAATAAAGACTTCCTTAGTCAGGTTCAACTCCCGGTCAATGGCCAGCAATGTTTCTGTGTGTTCCACGGCATTCCTGAAGTTAACTGAGTCTTCGAACCACCATGGGGAGATTTCGTGCGACAAATAATAGATTAGTTTCGTACGGAATGCTATTTCAATTCGTTCTATTGCATCAAAGATGAGTAGCCTGAGTTCGCGATCGAAATTGTAAATTGCAAGTACGTTTTCGAAAGTGCTGCCGGGTTTAAACAGGTGTTGCTGTTTATCGGCCTGCATGGGCCACCAATAACCGGCAAGTCTGTAGTAGCTGATGCTTTGCAGGTAGTTGACAGCTATAAGTTTATCAGGAATTATCAAGCCCCTTACTTCTAACTGTTCAATTTGCTTGTCAAATGATATGGCTGTTTTGGAATACTTCATAATTTTAAAATATAAAGACCCCCCAAGTGTGCGTCACTGAGAGGCATGGGAGGTTTATTGACAGGTTTGCCGGACTAATAAAAGCAAAAGACTCGCCCTGGTACGCTGTTCTGATGGGTAGCGTGGCGAGTACTGTTGGTGCAAAAGTAACACAATTTCTCAAAATGAAGTCTTTTTTTCACAAAATAATCCCTGATTCATTCATTAACAAGGTGTTTTTTCTCTTTAATGAGCCACGTTCATTAATTGCCTCCAAGGCCTGTCGTATAGGCTGATACACATAGAAATGTCTGGTGAATGGTATTTCGTAGCCCTTTTCTTCTTTGGTGATTTCCATTTCTTTTCTACTTCTTTTTTGGATGACTTCTGTGTCGTCTTTCTACTGAATGTATGCAGTGTCTTTTTCCCGCATGTGCCAAAATTGTTCCGATGAGGCCAAAATGATGAAAAGCAATAACGCCCTCAGCAATTCAGAATACCAAAAATCAACATCTCAGTTTCAATGTTGCAACACTTCCAAAAATCGAATCCCCATAATTTACCCAGGCTATTTAAAAGCTCCAAACAGGCGGGATTTCGTTCAACATGGCTTCATCCGCCGGAGGTGGACAAGTTGTTGGGTCTCGTTCCTCGACCACACGAAGGCTGATTAAATTAATAGGTGCCGTGCATCAATTTTGAGCTGCGCCCATAATTTCTTCTTTATCAAGACCTGCTTCAATCAGTACGTCTATTGCAACTTCCATTCGCTTATTGTTTAATTCAAGCAACTTTTTATACAGTTCAAGCATTTTGCTGAAATACGAAATATTGTTAGAGGAACTCTGTTCTTCATAATATTGACGCATAGTTTCAAATCGAAAATACAACTCTTTGCAGATATTTACCAACCACTTTGCGGTATGCACATGTTGAATTTCAGGATAATGATTTACAAATTCTTTTATGTCATAGTGCCAAGGGTTCTTTTCAATATCGATTTCCCATAAGTTTAAATATCCTGTGTCAGTTACAATTCTTGAAACTTCGTTGTCGTGTTCAGGATGTTTGATGAGGTACTCATCAAGTTGCTCAAAAGTTTGTATGTCTTCTCCTGTTAAGCTTCTAACGTCTTCAAGAACTTTGCTTGTTACTTCTTCTTGTTTTTGCAAAGGTGTGTCAGTTTCGTTTGCATAATCAATTTCCTTTTCGTTGGCAAATCTGGTAACACCTTCAACTATCGATAATTCGTTTGAGGTTTCAATGTCCTTTGGTGAACAATAATCAGGTCTTTCGACAATCTGAAATCCTGCAAATTCGTAGGCCTTCGCAACAAGTCGGGTGCAAAATTGTCGATTATCTTCTGGTACAAATTCTCCATTGCGCACCACTTTGCGAGCTTCCTCCATTGAATATTCTGTACCTACTTTTGCCCTTACGAATTGTTCGACCTTCCAAAGTTGGTCTGCTGTGGCGTTAGTCGGACGAAGGACCAATGCATCATCTTCCTTAGGTATTAAAAGTCTTTGGAGGTTATGTGCATGAACGCCTGGTCCATCAGCATCTATCAAACTGTATCCTCCAACGTATAACATTGCGTGAGAGAATTCACTATTTGAAATCCTTCGAATGAACTCGCTTTTTTCATTGTCAAACTTTAAAAGGATAATATCGCCTTTTCTAAGTTTGTGCTCATTTAATAAGAATATTTGAGAGGGCAATTTTTATTTCGTTTAGTGAATACTCATCAATGACTTTGCAATTAGTGGAGTTGTCGCATAGCACCTAACGGCAGTTCGTCCTCCAAAGGCGGACAAGTCCAAAAACCTCCTTTATTTCCCATTTAAGTGCGTTATAGGCCCGATAAAATTAGCAAATACTTCCAATGTAAGCAGCGCATTTTTTTAAGCAAATTTTGCGAGGGTTTTTGCCGCATGCGCCAAAATGGCTGCAAGGAGGGCAAAAATGATGCATAGCAATAACGACTTCATCAATTCAGAATACCAAAAATCAACATCTCAGTTTCAATGTTGCAACTCTCCTGAAAATCGAAACCCCATAATTCACTTAAGCTATTTAAAAGCTGCCAACAGTTGTGATTTCGTTCAACATGGCTTCATCCGCCGGAGGTGGACAAGTTGTTGGGTCTTGTGCCATGACAACACGAAGGCTGATTATTACAGTGCTTTTTTGTTAAGTTCAATCATTAAAATTAGTTTCACATCCTCCTTTAGCTCAAATAATATTGGATTATGTCCTTTTGAAGCGTTTATTTTTGTAATTGCTTCTTCAAGGAGAAATTTTGCTTTATCGTTTCGCAAATGTGAATAATTTTGAATTGAGCCAAAATGTGCAACTGAATCTCTTAGATAAATCCATGTCTTTATTTGATTTAACTTATCGTGAGGTTGTCCCCATTTATGCTCTTTAAACAGGTTGTAAACAATTGCGATCGCATTTTTCTCTTTAATTACCTTAGGCTCACCAGTCCTTTCGTTAATTACAAAATTTCCATCTACAGTTTCATAGAGAGGGTTTCCATCAAAATCTTCAAGTTCGGTCTCTGTTTTACCCGTTCTATAATTCTTAGATTCAGCTAGAATTTCTAGTATTGACCAGTATCGAAGGAATTTATAATCTTCACTCTGTTCTCTTAATGCCTCTCTGTGAAGAGCAACTAGAAATTCATAAAAATTATTGTTTTCAATCGAATTGATATACTTGGAGAGCGATTCAGGTTGTTCTCCAGAGAGACCGCCTGTTAATAAATTTCCGATATATGAATTGCTGTGAGAAAGTCGTAATCCTTCGCCATTGGTTAAATTGACGATAATGAAGTCAAATGCCTCTCCTACTGCACCTCTTATGAGAGACATTGATTTTAGAAATGAGTTTACGCGCTTTTCTGTAAAGGATTGTGCTTCCTCAATCGTGTCACAATCAATCTTAGGAAAGTGCGCTACGCTAATAGGGTTGTTTTGTTGGGTTTGTAAATCTACTTGCTCTGAATACTCGAACAGAAAATTAATCCTCGTAAACTCGTTAATAAATCTGTTCGTAGCTGTGAGAGCATCATAGGCTTGCATTCCAAACGGCAACGGAATGAATTCGTAATTTTCCAGCCTGTAGTTTATCCCAATTTTGAGACCTTTTATCATTACAAAAACAGCATATGAATTTGTGCATTTTGTATTTTCAAGTTGTATTCCATCACTGAATATTGACTCATGTGATTTTTCCCAACTTTGAACTATATCCAAAAGGTTAGAGGAGGAATGATGAAGCTCATCAAGTGAGGATTTTACTTCGAAAACAGTTCTAGGAAAATTTATCTCGCCATGAAAGTCGAGGAATTCTGGTTTATGATTGTCTTTTTTTGGTGAATGCAATCTAACAAGCTTCACTTCATATATCCCAGGCTTAAAGCTTTTAGTACTACAGCTGAGACAATAAGCATTGCCACTTACATGCACAGGGACAGTTCCCATGCCAAACACGGATGTGGGATTAGGTGTACAAGTATTGAATATTTCTACTTGAATTTGATCAAAATTGATAATTTGATCAGAATGTACATTAATTATAATCGTGTCTTCTGGGCCATATTGTTGTTTGTCAATTTCTACCATTTGTGTCATATTAAAATGCCCTGTAACGTGACGCAGCTACCCGAAGGTGGCGCTTTTCCGCACCTTTCATTCCTCGAAGAACTGCTTGTTCAAATATATAAAAAACTATCCTACGAAGCACGTCACCGCCACTTTTGGGTAGGTGCTGTTGTAAGCTGGCCTTCTGTCTTCCTTCATTGTCAAGCCGCAGTAAGTAGAGGTTTTCGCTGTTTCCGTCCAACTGTTTTTGTGTCGGTTGTGGGTGGCGAAAAAATTAAAACACCGAAGGGAGGGAAGAAAAAAATTGAATTTCTTCTCGGGTGGGGCAGGCACACTCTTTGCCAAGTTTTGGCTTGTGTGTCGGCTTTTGCGACTTGGCAATGTGTGTGACTGCTGCGTTGGCATATTTTCAAAGATTATATTTCTCCATTAGTTTTTTACAAAATTCTACTTCCTTGTCATTGAACAATTTTTGATATTTAGGTCTTGATGCTAAATACTCCAAAGAAAGGTCGACACGGTGCGGAATTGGCTCTTCGAGTTTTTTAAATCCTGATTTCATATCCCCTGAAGTAATTTCGTCATGTAGAATTCGTTTAATAAACTCAACTCCGCCTCCGTCAAGTTTCATTCGGTCTAATAGCAGATTACTAATCGGAATACCGATTCTTAAAGCTTCATCAAATGACTTTTTTACATCATCTTCCAATTCCTGTCTAATTCGGATTTCTTCTTCGTCAAGTTGGGCAAGCACAACACCCGCAATTTTGCCTTGTTCTCTAAATCGGGTTAATCCTGCAACTTCTGTTATTTGTTGAGACGCTTTGTTGCAAATGAATTTATGCTTTTCTTCAAATTGTTTTAAGAGTCTAGCATCTTCATCCAATTCGGTTTCTAAATGCATCACTATTATATTTTCCTCATTACTTTGAGCAAAATATGTCCAGTTATAGGAGCCGTTAATTATTGTTTTATTGTCAATGATGCAGAATTTATGATGCAAGAATTTTGGAGTTGCGATATACAGTTTACCATTGTGCTTTAGAAAGTCCTTCCATTTAGCAATGTTACGAAAGTTTTCCTTTGATTCACTCATCACAACAATTACATTTAAACCTGACTCTGCTCGTTGTGTTAATGTTCTGATTATATCCTCATCTGTAAGCCAAGCAATAGCCACCTTGATTTCTCGGGTAGCTTTTCTTAGTTGCCCGATAATTTCATTTCTAATATTGCTAAAGTGTGCTACTGATATCATTTTTTCTATATCATAAGTAAATGCTTCGTTCCTTTTCTGCTCTTTCTAAATCTGTATCAGTCTTAGCTTTTTGACCATCAATAACAGAAATATAGTCGTCTGGCAAATTGTGTTCTTTAGCTCCAATTAAACAATGTTCTTTATACCAGTCCATTGGAGTCAAAGCATTGTTGAGATATTTGGCTTCTGTTGCGATGTAAGCAATACATTCATGTTCCTGTCCTTTTGAATCAATCACTTTTATTGTCTGCTCGTCATAACCTTTACCTTTTCCCTCTGCTGTATCAAGTGCAGTCTTTTGACTTTCTTCGATTTCAAAAATTACACCCCAAACAACATCCGAAGATTTTCCAGTTTGAATGATGTTGGCTTTTCCTGAACCATCTTTCTTGCTTATTTTATTGAATAAAAGTGAGTATTCTTCAAGTTTGCCAATATCTAAGTATTCTGCTGAAGGACATCTGTCAGAATGATGAAGTCGTTTAACACTCATGTTTGAACCATACGCAAAGTATTTAAAGGACTTTGGTGAAGGGGTCAAAATCTGAGTTATGATTTTGTCTATGTAACCGCTTGGCCCAGATTTATTACCGTCAATTGGAATTGCATAGACGTGTTTGGCGGCAGCATAATCGTCTAATGGAACTGCTCTTAAAGGGTCGTCTTCTCGATGCCAACCATCAAGACCAGCATCTTGTAAATTGTCAGGCGGTGGTTGAAGTATGAAAGAATGCAATGTGAAGTTCCTCGCTGCCAATTTCCTTTCAAGTCCTTTTATAGTTTTGTAAAGATTAATTTTCGGACTATCCCATCTCAACTGTTCGTTTCTTAAGCCGTGTGGGTCAATAAAGCTCAAAAATTGTTCGTTTGTTTTCTTGTTCTTTATCCAAAGCATGAAGTCGGGATAAAAACCACCTGAAAGGAAATAAAAACCAAAACCATGTCCTCTGCTCATGTTTCTTAGTAAGAAAAAGTCAAGGTCAGGAAAACGGCTTACCTGTGAAGCAATAAAGTTTCGTAGGTCAGCAACAAACGTAAATTCACCTTTATTAAGACCGGGCGGTTTGATTGTTTCTACTATGTTTGTTCCACCTGCTGAAAGTGTTTGGTGACTGTCGTCTTTTAATAGGGGTTGGTAAATGTGTGAGTCAAGCCATTCTTCCAAAACAAAAGTGTTACCCTTTAACTTTGAGGGATAACTTGTTGTAGAATCACTCAGTTCACCCAACTTACTTAAAATTGAACTAATGCCCGAAAGTTCATTTCCATTTACATCTGTTGTAATAACTTCAAATTGCCATTGAGCATTTTTGATATTGGAGTTGTCCTCAGTAAGAACTTTGGTAGTTAGATTATTCCCGTCATAGTTTCTAAGTTGTCGTTTGTAAAACAACTCTATGTATTGTTTCAGAATTTGAAATACAAGCTTGTTCAGTTTTTCAACGTCATTTATGCTTTTGATTTCAAATTTTGAATCTGCCGTTATTCTGTAATTTATCCGTTTTATCAGGTCTTTTAATCCTGAACGAGTAATTAATATGTTTGGCATTTTCGGGCTTGCCATACGTTTTTTATACAATAGCAATTCCGTATAAACCCAATCCCAATCTACAACATTTAAAAGAGTGTCTGATAATTTGTAGTTGGAAACCTTAACAGCCTGACTTACTTCTTTTTTTCCAGCGATAGCGACAAACTTCTTTGTTGAAATATCTAACCTCACTTTTATTGATGGCTCTGATATTAGTTTTATGATGTCCGTTTCCTCAAACCTAGCAACTGTGCTATCTTTTTCAAGTGTAAAAAGTTGTAACTGATTTAAGTCGTGTGTAAGGCTTATATCGAATGTGAAAGTCTTTTTAAGCGTTTTTATTCCTTCTCGTTCTAAATCTTCTTTGAACTGCTTCATATAATCGGCTCGAAGTCCGAAAATGTTCAAGCACTCCACAATATTTATGTTTGAAGGTGCTTCGGGTAAACCTTTGCTTCTTTTCAAAGAGCCTTCTTTTCCTCTCAGTCGAACACCTCTACCGAATAACTGAATGATTTGTGAACCTTTTGATTTTCCGAAATTGATTAGCCCAATAGAAGAAACACGATAATTATTCCATCCTTCAATAAATTTTTTCGCACCAATCAGAATGTTAATTGGGTTGCTATTTCTGTCGCTAAGGGTTTTAAATAATGATGTGGATTGTGTATCTCTGTTGTAATCATAGCCTACCTTTTCGGTTTCAACTTTGAAACGTGAAGCGTCACCTACATAGATTAATGCAAAGTAGTAGTCAGAGCCTTTAATCTTTAATGCTATTTCACCATCTGCTTTGGGCAAGGTGTGTAATTCCAATTCACCACCTGTGGTATGATTGAAAACTGTTTTAAGACAAAACTCATAGATGTCTTCTGGCTTGCCAAGTTCTGTAATCAAATAATCAAGCTTTGCAAAGTAATCTTCTTTGAATAGGGCATCATCTGAATGTTCAATAAGTGCTTTAATCCATTGCAGATACTTTGCCCGATTTTGTAAAAAGTCTTTCAGGAAATCTAAAACTAATTTAACGTCCGATATTACTTCCTGATTTTCGCTTTCCTGTGCTTTTGATAATGAGCCAGTTTTTGGCTTTGGCTCTACCGAACTTCCAACAAAAATCAATAATGGATTTTCAATTTCAAATGGCAGCAGTTCGTCATGGTGTTTGGTGAAATAGATTTTTTGCTGAACGAAAAGCAACAGATTTTGTAAAAGATATTGTCGCTTCTTGTCTTCATTGTTGTCAAGTAGTGTGGAGTCTGTAAGGTTGTGAATCCAGTAATCTTTGCCATAGCCATCTTCATAAAAATGACCATAGCTGTAGTCAAACACAATGCTTTTTGCATATTCAGTCAACAAGCCTTGGTCACTCAGTTGCCCGAATGTGGCACTGTATTCAAATGCAAAACCTTCGCTGCTCAGTGTGCTTCGAATATCCCGCCATGCACTGTCTTCGCTCTTGTTGCCTTTATGGCCTTCATCCACAAAAATGGCATTGTTGCGGTCAAACTCACTCAATGGAACTGTAACGCCTTGCCCAGTTGAGAACCCTCTTATTTTGTGAATGTCAATCACTTTTACATTCGCACTTTCTCTGTCATCCCAATACAGATTGGCTGGAATACCGCTGGCTTCCAATTCAGCCAAATGTTGTTCACTCAAATCCTCACTCGGTGTGAGCAGTATCAGATTTTTAAAAAGTGTTGCAGATGCTTTGGAGTAATACTGATATTGCAGAATATTGATGTGCAGAATGTATGTTTTACCCGAGCCTGTAGCATTCCAATATGCCAGTTTATTTAGTTCTTCATCGGTAAACGGAGTTAGTGCTTTTATTTCAGGTTTTGTAGATGTAGCAATGAATTCATTGAGTTCATCTTTCAAATCGTGTTTATTGCTGAAAAAGCGATGTAAATAATACTCTGTAAATAGCAACGAAAAGTATTGATAATACTTTAAACGAATAGCCGTTTGCTTTCCTCGATTGATTTGTTGCAGGTGAGCAATCAGGTTGCTGTCATACTGCTTTAAATCGTCTGGTGAAAAAGTAATAGACGAAGAAAGATTAATGTAAAAAAGAGAATTGTCAGCCGTGTTGCTGTCAAACTCCTTTAAGCTGTATTGGTGCTGTAACTCTTTAAAATCCTTGAAACCAAACCTGTTCAGCAGGAATTCAAAAAGAGCTAACTGCTTATTTAATTGCGGTATTGCTTTTTTTGCCATGATGTTATATAACAGGTTCGTTCATTAATCGGATAAATTCAGGTTCAATTGGGTGAGCCGAAAAAGCATTGTCTCCATTGCAGTAAACAAAGGCTGTTGTGTTATACCAATCTTGTTTGGTAATAAACTCCTTTTCCTTTTTAAGGTCAATGCTGTTTTCATCAAAGTTTCTCCAAATGATGATGAATTGCTGCAATCCCTTTTTGCCAATAACAACTTTATAATCCAATCCATTGTTTTCAGCCAATACATAACGCTGCACTTCAATACCCAGCAGAAAATTGAAAGTGGTAACTAAGTCAATGTTTGTTCCTTCTTTCGGCTCATTTTGCTGCACTATTTTCATGCTGTAGTCAAAGGGCTTTGTGAACTTTTCTAAGTTTATAAGACTATCGCTGCCCTTTGTGCCATGAATTAGTTGGTAACGGATATTGTCTAAGAAGCTGAGTTGAGGTGCAGCATTATGAATTTCGATGTTGTTAAGTGTGTCCTCGTATTGCTCAAGTTTGATGTATTGGAATATACCTCCACCTTTCCATTCTTGTATTTTAGAAATACCTGTTTGTTCTCCATTTAATACATTGATTAATCTTCGTTTTGTCAAGTCTTCAAAATATCTTCCCATTTCAATGCCAATCCATTTCTTTCCCATTTTTTGCGAAACTGCTGGCGTTGTTCCACTACCTGAAAAGAAATCAAGCATAAATTCGTTATTTGAATTCATTGTGCTTTCAATTACTCTCTTCAATAGTCTTTCTGGTTTTTTACCATTTTTAAGTTTGACATTGCCTTCATTAGCTATGCCTGCCCATGAAATATCATTCCAGAAATCTGTAAGCAATTCTGTTGGCGTCTCAATCCCATCTACCAACTGAACCTTATTAGAATAAAATGAAAGCAAACCACCTTTATAGGCATATGAACTTTCTCCACTTTCCTTTTTGTATTCACACAATCTATCTTCCTCTTTTGATTTTTGGAGTAAGGCTTTTAGGTCGTCTGTTGGTTTCTGTGGGTCTCGGATGCTTACAATTCTATCTTTGTTTTCCAATGCGTATACTGCAATCAGATTGTCTCGTATGATTTTCCAATAATCACCCCATTTTTCTTTTGCCTCTTTGTTGTTTGCAATTTCATTTTCTTTATAGATGGCATCTATAATTGAAATAAACGTCCATTCTTCACAAGGAGCATCAATATTTTCAATGACTAGATTGTAATTGGAATCATACTCTACAGGCGTGTATGCTTTTTTGAATTCAAAATCCTTACGTGATTTAACGCTAAATAAAATATATTCAGTTACATCTATAGGTCCAGGATTAACAGTTTTAAATCCTGCTGGTGAAGCAGCTTTCACTGAAATAAGTTGGACAAAGTTTTCAGGACTAAAAACCTTTTCTTGAAGTTGTTTGAGATTGGCAACTTCCTTGTAGTCAATATGCGAATAGATGCCAGCATTTTTAGACATTAGATTTCTGCCAAGCCTCATTCTGTCAAGCATCATGCACATCCATGATGAATGTTGCATGCTATCTTTATACAAGAAGTCATCATCACCTGTATTAAATGGTGGGTCGATATAAACACCTCTTACTTGCCCTTTAGCTTTAGACTGTATGAAGTTTAATCCCTGAAAGTTTTCAGAGTTAATTAGAATACCATTTGTTATTTCATCAATGTTTTCAAATGCTGATATTAGTTTCCACTTTATTTCACTACTCAAATTCTTAGTGTCTAAAACCAATTTATCATTGGCTTTCAAAAATGCTTTAGCATCAGAATATTCATCATCTTTGTTGCTTTTGGTTTTCTTCGGCTCAAGTTCATTACCTTTAATAAATTTCAGGTCAATCCAATCTTGTATTTGTTTTTTGTCCTTGTCAGTAAGAATGTATTGCACTACTTTGTCATACACGCTTTCGGGTATTCGGTCAAGTGTAATGCAATAATGGCTTTCCACCACAAACTTTTTCTTTTCAAATAAGCGTTTTTGGAATTCTTCTAACTCACTCATAAAGTCAATCACCACCAATGCAATGTCTCTAATGGCAGATGCTTTCAATACATTGTTTTTAATAGCTTCCTGCACTTCCTGTTCCTTCCATGCAGGGTCTAAGAACGCAATGCTGAACACATCATTTTTCAAAAAGGTATCCAACTCTCTTTGTAAAAACCCTTTCAGGTCTTTATGAATAAAGTAGTCAAATTTGTTTACTGTAGTGTAGCGTTGAAGGTGGTAAAGGAATAAGGGAATAGGTTCGCCCTTGCTATTGTTTCGAGTTTTGCTGAGGAACAATAAAAGTTCTGCATCACCAATTTTCTTTCCTGCATCATTTACTAAAGCAGCCAGTTTTTGGTTAATTCCTTTGCTATCTGTTTTTACACTTTGCTTGTCGCCCCATGTTTTCTTTTCTTCAGCAGTCGGCACTCGGTAGTAGAATTTAACCAATAACTTTCGTTCTTCTGCTATCCATTCAAAAGGTTCTTCTGCCGGCACAAACAGTCTGCCTTTTTCTTCCTTGTTATTGTTGATGGCTGTATCAGCATCCAAAATTCTGAACTCAACCTGTGTGAGTGTTTTCGGGTCAGCAGATTGATTATTAAAAAGGTAATTTTTAAAGTTATCGCCTGTTTTTATGTAATACTGGTCGTAGTTCGCCCAATACAATTTTACTTCTTCACCCTCATAAGGAATCATGTAGTTGTTCTTACCTGCACGGGGCTTGCTGATGAAGTCGCCACCTTCATAATATCTTTCAAAGAATCGGTAAAGCTCATTGTAAATGGATTTTTCGGTGTCTTCTGAAACACGGAGATTGTCAAGTTTCTCTTTTGCCGTTTTGAAACGGTTGAAAGGCTCCATGAATAATTCAAGTTGTCCGAATTGTCCAACCTTAGCTTCTAAATCACCATCTTTTTGAAAGTCAACTTTAAAGTCCTTTTCCAGTTTGGCTTTCGCTTCTTCTAATTCCGCTTTTATGTCACCGCTTTGACGGTCAATGATTTTATCTTTAACGCTTTCAATTTTAGCATCAATGTCTTTCTCAATAAACGCCTCAACCTCTTTGGCCTTAATATTTAAGATGCGATATATGCCAAAGTCAAGGTCTGTGTTGTTAAGTTGGAATAACTCCCTTAACAAGTCTTTCAATTGTTGTTTTGTATCTGTAGTTGCCATTTAATTACTTCTTGTTTTTAGTTTTTGAACTCAGTTCCTTTTCGGTTGCTTTCAGTATTTCGGTTGCGAACTTTTCATCTTGCAGTTCCGAAGCGATTGCTTCACTCATAAACTTGATAGTTAATTCCTTCTCGTCCTTGCCAAATGTTTTTGCAATAGTGGGAATCATTTGTCGGCTAACGGGTCGTTCACCTCTTTCAAGTTTGCTTAACGTGCTTTGGTCAATGTCGAGAATCGCAGCCAGTTTACGCAAAGGCATTTCGCTTGCTTCTCTCAGTTCCCTTATATACTCTCCGAATTTTTCTGAATTCATCTTGATAATTATTTCTTGACTGAATTGTCAAATTTACTTTTAATTTTCAGAATGGCGGATAGAAATCTGAACATTTTATTAACCGTTTTTGGCGGGTGGGAAAATTTAGCTCTTTTGGTTTTGCGAAGGGTCGGCTTGTGTGTCGGGCAAAACCAAATGTGCTAAATGTGCGGTGACAAATTCAATTTTTTGTGCGGTGGGGTGTTTTAATTTTTTCTTTTGTCGGCTTGTGTATCGCCAATTTGGTCTGCTGGTCTGTGTCGAGTTACAGCGAAATTGTCTGCCGAGTTAAGGTCGTCTGAAAAGTCTGGTCAGGATGTCAAAGGTCGATGGTTTAGTTGTCTTGTTGATGGTTGTAGTGTCGTCTAATAGGCTTGCTTACAACTCGCTTATAACCCAAACCCTTCCCCCCAAAACCTTGGGTTACCCACCCAAAAAAAGGTGTATAACCCAAACACATTGCTGAAAAGCTGTTGTGTTTATCAGGCATTCGGGCTGTCAAATGAGTTGGTATGGGTTTGTTCATACTCCTGTTCTGCCTTATGCTACACGTTTTGTTGCCGTAAAGTTACCAAATCCTTTAAATCAGCAACTTCTTGTTGATAAATTCCGTTCATTTCATAGTAATTAAGGTTTATTGGTTGCGGAAAACAGGCGGTAATTGTTTTAAACCGCTGCTCTTCTTGTAGGTTTTGGTCGTGATTCGTAATTCGTGATGCGTCATTGGCCTACCAATTCACGAGTCGCGATATAACATCTGGCATTGGCTGGCGAAGCATAGTGTTGCTGATATTTAGCGTTTTACCCCAAGCCCTAAAGGGAGGCGCTAAAAATCAGCATGAACAATCTTTCCATTCTTCAATTAAAAAGTGATTCAGCTCAGGAATCTTGAATCACAAATCTTGAATCTTGAATCTCATAATCCGTTTTTCTCCCAACCCCTTTAAGTGTTTTACTGATTGGTTCTGAACCCTGCCCACAGCCCTCGGTGCCCTGAGGCTCCTGAAGGGCAATCCGCTAACCTAACACAATCAGCCCGTTAGCGGCAATGGTTATTTAGACTGAATTCAAATAACTGCAAACCAGTGAATAAGCGATACAGTCAGAATGATAATGTCTAATTTAGTCCGCAAGACAATTACGTGCTGAATAAATATAAACACCATGCGCATCATACGAATTCCCGATGAAAAGCCCGTCAGGGAGCATCCATCAGCCGATCTGAGCCTGCTCGACGAGCTGTTTGCCCACTACAGGGGCAGGGCCGGCAGCCTTATCCCGCTGCTTCAGGGCACCCAACACCTATATGGATTCATACCGCCGCAGGCATTTGAGCTCATTTCGCGTGAAACAGGTGTTCCTTCCGCCGATATCTACGGAGTGGCAACATTTTACGCACAGTTCAGGCTCAACCCCGTGGGCAAAAACATCATCAAGGTATGCCATGGCACCGCCTGCCATGTGCAAAATGCAAATGCCATTACCGATGCGCTTAAAAGCGAACTCGATGTGCTCGATGGCGAAACAACAGCCGATGGTTTGTTCACCCTCGAGTCGGTAGCCTGTCTGGGTTGCTGCTCCTTAGCCCCGGTGATGATGATAGGCGATGATACCTATGGCAAACTCACCGGCAAGGCAGCCGTGAGGATTATCCGTGATATGAAAAATGCCACCTGCAAACAAAATGAGGAATGATGATGGAACAGACACAAACCACTAAAGTTATTGTAGGATTGGGCAGTTGCGGCATTGCTGCCGGAGCCGTGAAAACCTACAACCGGATTAAAGAGCTGACAGCTTCGGGCCTTGGCGGTTTCGAGCTGGCCAAAACAAGCTGCATCGGTATGTGCTACAAGGAACCCCTGGTGGAAATTCAGGACGCATCGGGCAGTGTGATTTACGGAGACATGACAGAGGACAAGATCGATCTTGTGCTGCGCAACCACCTCAATGGTATTGTTGACCGCGAAAAAGTAGTTTCTTCAGGCCATATGTCCGGAACCGAAGAAGCCTTTTTCGACGGGCAGGTAAAGATCGCCCTGCGCAACTGCGGTTATATGGATCCCGAAGTGATTGAAGAGGCCGAGCAGCGTGAAGCCTATGCTGCCATCAAAAAGATTTTTGAAACCGGAATGGGACCTGAGCAGGTGATCGCCGAGGTGTTGGCTTCGGGCCTGCGCGGACGTGGTGGCGGAGGTTTCCCCACCGGACTGAAATGGAAGTTTGCTTTCCAGAGCGAAAGCGACGAAAAATACATCATCTGCAATGCCGATGAAGGCGACCCGGGTGCGTTTATGGACCGTTCGCTGCTCGAAGGCGATCCTCATGCCGTGCTTGAGGGGATGATGATCGGCGGCTATGCTATTGGAGCAACAGCCGGAGTGATTTATTGCCGGGCCGAATATCCGCTGGCCATCAAAAGGCTCAACATAGCCATTGACCAGGCGCGCAGCAAAGGCTATCTGGGCAAAAATGCCATGGGCCGGAACGGGTTTAATTTCGATATCTATGTGAAAGAAGGTGCCGGCGCGTTTGTGTGTGGCGAGGAAACAGCCCTGATTGCCAGCATCGAAGGTCAGCGGGGTATGCCGCGCAAGAGGCCTCCGTTCCCGGCTGTGTCGGGCCTGTGGAAAAAGCCTACCAACATCAACAATGTGGAAACCTGGGCCAATATACCCTGGATCATCAATAAAGGTGCCGCTGCCTATGCTGCCTATGGTACCGAAAAGAGCAAAGGCACAAAAGTGTTTGCACTAACGGGCAAAATCCGTAATGGCGGCCTTGTGGAAGTGCCTATGGGCATCAGCATCAACGACATTATATTCAAACTGGGTGGTGGCATACAGAACGACCGCAAATTCAAAGCCGTACAACTCGGCGGACCCTCGGGCGGCTGCATCCCTGCCGAACTGGGTCATACACCCGTTGATTACGACTCAGTAACTGCCACAGGCGCCATCATGGGATCGGGTGGCATGGTGGTAATGGACGAAACAACCTGCATGATAGACCTGGCAAAGTTTTTCCTTCATTTTACCCAGGAAGAATCGTGCGGTAAATGTACTTTTTGCCGCATAGGCACAAAGCGCATGCTCGAGATTCTCGAACGCATCACTGATGGAAAGGGAAAAGCCGAAGACCTCGACACCCTCGAATTGCTTGCATACCAGATCAAGGATAACTCACTTTGCGGGCTGGGACAGACAGCTCCAAACCCCGTGCTCACCACCCTGAAGTATTTCAAAAACGAGTATGAAGCACATATTTTTGACAAAAAATGTCCGGCAAAGGTGTGTAAGCCGTTACTCAGCTACACCATTGATTCGGAGAAATGCACAGGCTGTACTGTTTGTGCAAAAAAATGTCCGACTGCAGCCATTGATGGTGGTCGCAAGCAGGTGCATCTGATCCGCACCGAAGCCTGCATCCGCTGTGGCGAATGTTTCACGGTGTGCAAATTCGATGCGGTGTTGGTTGACTAAGCAATAAATTTAAAAAACTACTGATTATGAGTCAATATATCACAATACAACTCAACGGGAAGACCGTACAGGGCATTAAAGGCGAGACCATTTACGAGTGTGCTAGCCGTCATGGGATTGAGATTCCCACCCTGTGCCACGACCCAAGGATTGAACCCTTTTCATCTTGTTATGTGTGTGTGGTTGAGGTACAGGGCATGCGTGGCCACCAGCCTTCCTGCTCCACCTACATCACGCCCGGAATGGAGATAAACACCGAAACCGAAGCCGTTAAAAAGTCACGGAAAACAGCCCTTGACCTTTTGCTGAGTAACCACTACGCCGACTGCCTTGGCCCCTGCAAGCAAACATGCCCGGCAGGAGTTGATGTTCAGGGCTATATCTCCCTCATTGACAAAGGGCGTTATTCTGATGCAGTGGCCCTGATTAAGGAAACCAACCCGCTGCCTGCGATCTGCGGACGGGTGTGTGTGAGGCCCTGCGAAGCAGCTTGCAGAAGAAACCTCATGGAGGAAGGCGCTGCCGTAGGTATTGACTACCTGAAACGTTTTGCGTCAGACCGCGACCTCGAATCTCCCGAAAAATTTGTCCCATCAATAAAACCCGAAACAGGCAAAAAAGTGGCTGTTATCGGAGCAGGACCCGGTGGGCTTTCCACAGCCTATTACCTTCGCCTCGAAGGACATGGCGTGGATATTTTTGAAGCCGCGCCACAGCCAGGCGGATGGCTGCGCTATGGAATTCCTGAGTACAGGCTTCCCAACGACCTCCTTGACCAGGAAGTAAAAAACATCACCGACCTTGGTGTGCAGATACACTACAACACCCGACTGGGCGATAACCTGAGCTACAAAGATATTTCCAGTGCTTACGATGCTGCTGTGCTGACCATAGGCTCGCAAAAGGGAACTCCGGTAGGATGTCCGGGCGACGATGCCGGCAATGTGTTCAGCGGGATTGATTTTCTGCGCAATATGGAAATGACAGGTCAGCGCTACGACTTCAGCGGCAAAACCATCGTTGTGGTTGGCGGGGGTAACACAGCCATGGACTGCTGCCGCACTTCGGTGCGCTGCGGGGCCGAAAAGGTATATGTGGTGTATCGCCGTACAGAAAAGGAGATGCCTGCTAATCCTATTGAAATACACGAGTCAAAACTCGAAGGTGTTGAATATCTGTTTCTTACCAATCCGGTTGAAATCAACAAGGATGCAGACGGCAACCTTCAATCAGTCAGGTTGATCCGCATGGAACTCGGTGAGCCTGATGCCTCAGGCCGCCGCCGCCCCGTACCCATGCCCGGTTCGGAATTCGATCTTCGGGCCGATTTTATTTTGGCAGCCATCGGGCAAAAGACAGATGTGAACTTTATTGACGACATCAACACCTTTGCCCCTGAAGGCAAACTGGTCATCAACCGCTGGGGTGATATTGATGCAAACAAAACAACCCTGCAAACAGGCATTCCTTCAGTATTTGCAGCAGGCGACGGAGTAACAGGGCCGGCTACCATCATCGAAGCCATTGCTCAGGCACGGATTGCTGCACGCTCCTGCCACCAGTTTCTTGCGGGCCAGCCATTTGAAGCACCCGTTAAAGAGTTTCTGAGCAAAAAAGACAATTTCAGGACACAACAGCCACAGGAATACAAGCATAAATTTCCGGCACAGCAGCGGCAGGAGATGCCGGTGCTTGAGGCCTCAGAACGAAATAACTTCACTGAAGTGGAATTGGGCTATGCCGATGAAATCACTGCCATTATGGAAGCCAGCCGCTGTCTCGAATGCGGCTGCACTGAGTATTTCACATGCGACCTGAAGAAGCATTCAACCGAATATCAGGCTGAGCAAAAAGCCTTCGAAGGTGAGTTTCACGTGCATGACATTGACCATAGGCATCCGTTTATCGAGATTGACAACAACAAATGTATCTTGTGTTCGCGCTGCATCAGGATATGTCGTGAAGTGGTTGGTGCCAATGCACTTGGCCTGATCAACCGTGGTTTTAAAAGCGTTGTGGCTCCATCAATGGGACTGCCGCTTCAGGAAACAAGCTGCGAAAGCTGCGGCCTCTGTATCACAACCTGTCCGACAGGGGCTATAACCGAGAATACTGCATTCAAGCCGGGCCCGCTCAGGATGGAAGCAGTTGAAGCAGTTGATATGTTCGGATCCGAAGGTTATGAAGTTAATCTGCTTCATCATAGGGGTCAGTTCTACGGGGCCGCATCACGCAAAGGTGAAATCAATAAAATGGACCTTATCAGTCGTCAGCAGTTCTTTGGCGCCACCTTGTTCAGCAGTAAAGACCGTATCACCCGGCCATTGATCAAACAGGCTGATGGCAGTTTTGCCCCGATTGGTTTTGATGAGGCGTTTGACCTCATTGCCGGAAAGATCAGGCAGGCCGAGCCTGACAGGATTGCTTTTTTCGGAGGCGCCCGACTTACCAATGAGGAACTGTACCTGATTCAGAAATGGGCCCGTGCAGGAGTTAAAACCAACAATGTGAGCAGTTTTCATTACCTGGGAAGAGGAGATGGATATTTCAGGGGTTCCGGCGAAAATGCCCCCTTCTGCGACCTCCGTGGAGCCAGCAGAATTTATGTTGCCGGAGGTGAATTTCACCTCGACCATCCAATTATTAACCATATTCTGTTCCACACCCGTTTTCGCGAGAAAATTGAAATCGTTCACCTGACAACACTTTCCGAAAGCCGTTTCAGCAACAAAGCCGACAGGGTGATCAGGTTTGGCAACTATTTCTATTTCATTAAGGCAGTGAACCACTACCTGCTGCAACAAGGAATGGAAAATGCACTCTTCCTCAATGACCGTACACAGGGATTTGATGATTTCCGCACCGAACTGCTTGCCTGCGACTTCGACAAGCTTGTTTCACTGGCGGGATCAGACAAGCAGACCATTGCAGAATTCGCACGGGAGTACAATGAAGAAATGAATGCAGTGATGGTGTTTCAGGAGAAAGAACTCTCTTCCAATGCAAGCCTTTCGATGCACCACCTGGCTATGATCACCGGGAAATTGGGTAAGACTGCCAACGGACTCGTGTCACTGAAGGAAAAGGCGAATTCTCACGGCATCATTGATATGGGAATGTGCCACAAAATTGGCCCCGGAGCCGAATCCATTCTTGACGAAGACCTGCAGTACCGGCTGGCTAAAAAGTGGGGAGTCAGCGACCTGCCTTTTGCTGTAAACAGCGTGTATAAACTGATCTCCGGAGGAAGACTCGATCAGGCATACATCTTCGTGGAAGATCCTGTTGGTTGTGCCCTGGACAAGAATGAAGTGAAGCAGTGGTTTAACCGGCTTAAGTTTGTTGTGGTGCAGGATTTGTTCATGACCGAAACAGCCATGAAGGCCGACCTGGTGTTGCCTGCAAGCCTCCCGTGGGAAACCGGGGGTTCGTTAACCAACAGTCAAAGGCGTATTCAACAAATCGGGCAACAATTGAACGGCCCTTTAGCTGTGAACAGCTTCGGACAACTGACGGAAATCATCAAACGTTTCGGACTCAGTGTTCACGACAAGCCTGAACAAACCCTTGAAGAAGTCTTCAGCCTGCTCCCAAAACAGGGCGAGTACAAAGAACTGCGATTTGTGTACAAAGAAAAAGACAACGCAAACCGGATGTTCGCTCATGGATGCGATGTGTTGGGAAAAATGATTGACCTGGAGTTTGCGGAAAAGCTGCATTGGTGACAAGAAGTGAATTAAATTTAGTGTCATAAGCTGTTGCACAAAGTCCACGAAGAAGACACAAAGTTTCACTAAGAAACAGGTTGAACAAATACTCTGTGGCACTCTGTGATTCTCTGCGCAACTCTGTGCCATAGCTGTTGTGCGCCTTGGCTGTTGCACAAAGAGCCACGGAGAATCACGGGGCTACACAAAGTGACATCTTGAAAGATTCGGCTTACTGTCAAAACATAGCTGACAAAACTGACAGCGCACCTAAATCGCTTTGTTATCACTAATCTTTTTGCGCCAACCTGTCAGTATTTACATTCAGATGGGCATTTTGGTTCACATCAGGATTAACTTTTACCTTTGTGGCATTGTTTTGGATCATCAAATCCACAGTTAAACCAAATATTCAAATTGAATCGTATGAGCCAATCCACCGAACACATCGAATGCCTGATTATTGGATCGGGACCTGCTGGTTACACCGCAGCCATATATGCCGCACGCGCAGACCTTAAGCCGGTTATCTATCAGGGCATGCAGCCCGGCGGGCAATTGACCACCACAACGGAAGTTGAGAATTTTCCGGGCTACCCCGAAGGCGTTACTGGCCCCGAAATGATGGAAGAGCTGAAAAAGCAGGCTGAGCGATTCGGCACCGACACCCGCTGGGGAATGATCACCGAAGTGGACACTACAGCAAGGCCTTTCAGGGTGAAAGATGAAGACGGCAAGGAATTACTTGCAGAAACCATCATTATTGCCACTGGTGCGACAGCCAAGTACCTTGGCCTTGAATCGGAGGAACGTTTTAAGGGCGGTGGCGTTTCGGCTTGCGCAACCTGCGATGGGTTCTTTTACAAAGGAAAGGATGTGGCCGTTGTAGGCGGTGGTGATACAGCCGCCGAAGAAGCCAGTTACCTTGCAAAACTCTGCCGTAAAGTTTATCTGATCGTGCGCAGGGACGAGCTCAGGGCTTCCAAGGCCATGCAAAAAAGGGTACTCAACACACCCAATATTGAAGTGCTGTGGAACCACGAAACCAAGGAACTTTTCGGCGAAGAATCAGGTTTTATGAAAACCCTAAAAGGTGCAGTATTGATCAACAACAAAACCCATCAGGAAAGAGTCATTGACATTGATGGATTCTTTGTTGCTATCGGTCATAAACCAAACAGCGATATGTTTGCAGGTGTGCTCGACATGGACGAAACCGGATATATCATCACCCGGCCCGACAGCACAGCAACCAATATTCCCGGCATTTTTGCCTGTGGCGATGTTCAGGATAAGGTGTTTCGTCAGGCAGTTACTGCAGCCGGCACAGGCTGTATGGCAGCCCTTGAGGCCGAGCGCTTTCTGGCTGCCCAGAATGACTAGCTTCTGAAATACCAAAAGCTCTTTTTCCCTTGTTAATCTAGTCCATGATTAGTTGAGGAATCTGCCGTCGAGGGTTCACACATCGAATTGCCGGCGATCAGGCCATGACAAAAGTTCGTATGGTGCCCAGTCTCTTCTTTTTGGATAAAATTCCTTTACTTTTGCCCCAAACTTAAACTGTGGAGTTATATCCGAGCCGCGAATCGCAAATAATCAGGGCATCCTGGCTGAGCATAGTTACGAATGCCCTGTTGTCAGTCCTGAAGATTGTTGTGGGACTGCTTGCAGGAAGTCTGGCTGTTGTAGCCGATGGGATTGACTCATCCGGTGATATAGTAACCTCACTCATCACCCTGTTAACTGCCCGGATCATTTCAAGGCCACCAAACATGCGTCATCCCTATGGGTATGAGAAGGCTGATACTGTTGCCACCAAGTTACTGGCTTTTGTAATCTTCTTTGCCGGTGCGCAGCTTGCAATTTCAACCTTCACCAGTCTGTTGGACAACAGGGTTCGCGAATTGCCTTCGTTGCTGGCAGTGGTTGTTGTGGCAGTATCCATTATTGGCAAACAATTGCTCGCACAATATCTTCGTAAAGTTTCAGTCAGGACCGAAAGCAGCATGCTCAGGGCCAATGCCCGCAATATGCAGAACGATGTGCTCATTTCAGGCTCGGTATTGGCCGGACTTGTCTTTACCCATATATTTAACATGCCGGTGCTGGATTCTATCACTGCCTTACTGGTGAGTATTTGGATCATGGTGGTTGCTGTGCGCATCATTATCAGCAGCAGCCGCGAACTCATGGATGGTGTTGAAGACCCGAATCTGTACCGCCTTGTCACCGATGCCGCATTAAGGGTTCCCGGCGCAGGCAACCCACACCGCATCAGGATCAGAAAGATGGCACATCACTATCTGGTAGCCATGGACATTGAGATTGACGGACAAATGACTCTTGATAAAGCCCACAAGATATCCCATCAGGTGGAAGACAACATCAAACAAAGCCTGCCCAATGTGTACGATGTAGTTATTCACCTTGAACCAGTCGGTGATGATGCAACCAATGAGGTTTACGGAATTTCGGGTAAAGACCTATGATTCAAATTCAAATTTATCAGATATGGAGCATAAACACTCACATATCAGCTAAATGAGCGTTTTGTCACGTGCTTCAATTACAGGTAAAAAAAGCTCCTGATTACCTATATTTTTCTATATTTGCAGCGGGTATTTTTTGATGAAGCACCAAAAACAAGCAGCATGATCCAGTTCTTCCAACCTTCCCGCCACAAGCTCATTGCCCTTGAATCTGTTTCAGAACTTAATCATGATGACCTTAAAAAGTTGCAGTGGCTTTTTGGAGGAGCGAGCCTGCTTAACGACAAAACCATACAGGGTAGTTATGTTGGCCCGCGCCGTGAAATGATCACCCCATGGAGCACAAATGCAGTTGAAATTACCCAGAATATGGGCATCCCTGGCATCAGCAGGATTGAAGAGTTTTATGCCGTTGATTCCAAAAACGTTGTGTTTGATCCCATGCTGCAGTTTTTATATCAGAATCCGGGACAGGATTTGTTTACTATTGACCGGAAACCCGAACCAATTAAGTATATTGATGATATAGAGGCTTATAATGCTCAGGAAGGCCTGGCCCTGAGCCCCGATGAAGTTGAGTATCTGTATGGAATCAGCAGGAAGATTGGCCGGAAACTCACTGACAGCGAAGTGTATGGTTTTGCCCAGGTGAATTCGGAGCATTGCAGGCATAAGATTTTTAACGGAACATTTATCATTGACGGGAAAGCAATGCCCGAGACCTTGTTTGCCCTGATCAAGAAAACCTCTTCAGCGAACCCAAACAGGTTGGTTTCGGCCTATAAGGACAATGTCGCTTTTATCCTTGGTCCGCCTGCTGTACAGTTTGCCCCCGATAGTCCTGACAATGCCTCATTTTTCACCCTCACAGATATTAATACAGTATTGTCGCTCAAGGCTGAGACACATAATTTTCCGACAACAGTTGAGCCATTTAACGGTGCTTCCACAGGAAGTGGCGGAGAAATCCGCGACAGGCTTGCCGGTGGTAAAGGCAGTATCCCGCTTGC
>Ga0351925_1021_pt1 | contig 31220 bp, 26 predicted proteins | sample BONcelHT113001D9_FD_206870 | JGI IMG/M metagenome (GOLD analysis project Ga0351925, IMG submission 206870) | Enriched cells from coal bed in the Powder River Basin, Montana, United States - BONCAT cells T11 rep2 HSBNCT.T11.300.1.D9 ... | reverse complement strand
AAGAGGAACAAGGGCTTTCTATGTAGAAGGTATACCGGATGCCGGTTTTCGAAAATGTCGTTGCCATAAGAGAAAGAATTGAAAAAGCGGCCGCGAAAAGTGGCCGCAAGCTTGGTGACATCACTCTCGTTGCTGTGACAAAGAATCAGCCGGTAGATGCTATCGAACAAGTTGTACAAGCAGGAATTATCGATATCGGTGAGAATCGGTCTCAGGAGCTGATCCCGAAGCAGCAGGCATTGGAAGACGGTATCAAATGGCATTTCATAGGCCATTTACAGAGAAACAAAGTTAAGTATATCATCCCTTTTATATACCTGATACAATCTGTAGATAGCATAGCCCTCGCAATAGAGATTAGCGAGAGAGCTAAGAGCATAAATAAAGTGCAGGACATTTTACTGGAAGTAAATATTTCGGGGGAGGAGACGAAGTACGGTTTTAAACCAGAAGAGATCATGGCGGCGCTGGACGAGTTGGCAACGCTTGAAAATATTCGCATCAAAGGTCTGATGACGATGGCTCCGTTCATGAAAGAAACGGATCTCTTAAGGCCTTACTTTGCAAAATTGAACGATTTGTTCAATAATCTATCTAGCAGGCAAGACCAGAATATTGAGATGCAGTATCTCTCCATGGGCATGAGCAATGATTTTGAAGTAGCAATAGAAGAAGGATCAAACATGGTTAGAATTGGAACAGCTTTATTTATTTAAGCTTAGGGAGGAGACAATATGCGTGAAAACCTTTGGCGCAAGACCATGAACTATTTCAGACTAACAGAAGAAGAACCATACGAGCACACCTATGAAGACCTAACTGATGAAGACGCCTACGACGATGACTACGACCAGGTACCCACAGTGCGGAAGATAACGCGCTATCCCGATCTGGAGCGGGCGAGGAAAACCGCGTCGATCCACTCCATTTCACCGCCGCCGCAGGTGCGGGTTCACATTGTCGAGCCGCGAAATTTCAACGATTGCCAACAAATCGCCGACAAGTACAAGGAGAATATCCCGGTCATCATCAATCTCCAACTCAGTGACGCCGATCTCTCGAAGAGGCTAATCGATTTTTCGAGCGGATTGACGTACGGCCTCGATGGGGGGATGCAAAAAATAGCGGACCGCGTCTTTTTATTGACACCCAACAACGTCGAGGTATCGGCGGAGGAACGGCGGCGCTTACGGGAAAAAGGGTTTTTCAATCAATTCTAGGGGGACCTACTGTTGCTGCAAGGCAAGACGCTCTCTGTCATAGGCGCCGGTAAGATGGGGGAAGCTCTGATTAAAGGCTTTCTTGAGGCCGGTGTAGTCGAAGCCGGAAATGTGGTCTTGAGCGATGTTGATGCAGGTCGTCTTGAAGCTCTAAAAGATAGATATGGCGTGGATATTACGGGGGTCAACACCGAGGCGATAGAGCGGGGCGACATTATTCTATTGGCCGTAAAGCCACAACAGATGGGCGAAGTTCTGGCCGGGGCGAAAAAAAGCTTTCGCGAAGAGTCGCTCATTATTTCTATTGCGGCCGGTGTGACAACGGAAAAAATATCGAGTTTGCTAGAGAAAGATGTGCCGGTAATCCGCGTCATGCCAAATACCCCGGCGCTTGTCGGAGAGGCGATGTCGGTTATAAGCCGGGGAGCGTATGCGACTGATAACGATATCGGTATCGCGTTGGAATTATTTTCATCGGTCGGTGAAGCGGTAGAGCTTTCAGAGGACCTGCAAAACCAGGCGACAGCGATAAGCGGGTCGGGACCAGCGTACTTTTTTTTGATGACAGAATCGCTTGTTGATGCGGCAGTGAAAGCGGGCATCGACACAGAGGCCGCAAAGAAGCTGGTCATCAAGACGATGGCGGGTGCCACGGCGCTACTTGAAAGCACGGGCGCTGAGCCGCGGGAACTACGTGAGATGGTGACCTCGCCGGGCGGCACTACAGCAGCCGCCTTGCAGGTGTTTTCGAAATACGAATTTAAGTCTATAGTACAAGAAGCAGTAATATCTGCAATAAAAAGAGCCGAAGAATTGGCTTAAATGGAGGAATTTACAGAGTGCCGTTTAACATTTATCAAGTAATCGATGTGGTTTTTCGTCTACTCTACATATTCATATTGGTCAGGATAGTGTTGTCGTTCATACCTATTCCGGTGAACAATGTCACCAGGCCGATCTTGAATTTCGTCTACGATATCACCGAGCCGATATTGCGGCTTGTCAGAAATATAATCCCGCCAGTTATGATTGGAGGTGTTGGACTCGACTTAGCGCCCCTTATAGCCATAATACTCTTGCAAATCACACAAACGATCATCGTATCCGTTCTCAGGCTTGTCATTCCTTAATCAAAGGAGGATTCACAGATGAAACTAACACCACTAGATATTCACCACAAGGAATTTCACAGGGCAATACGCGGTTACAACGAAGAAGAGGTAGATAAGTTTTTAGACGAAGTCGCAGAAGAGTTTGAGCGTGTATTCAAGGAAAACATCGAGCTGAAAGAGCAAGTCGAGAAGTTCAAACAGGAGCTGGATGGCTATCAGGGCATGGAGAGGACCTTGCAAAACACTCTTCTTACCGCTCAAAAATCGGCGGAAGACGTAGCGGTGCATGCGAGGAAAGAGGCCGAGCTCATCTCCAGGGATGCGGAGCTCAAAGCAAAAGAGGTTGTTCAGGAAGCATATGATTTGAAGCGTAAGTATGAATCGACCTTAAACCACCTAAAGCAGGCCGAAGAAGACTTTCGTAACAAGTTCAAGTCGATGCTTGAATCCTATATGAGAATCGCCGACAGCACGGCGGCGCTCGCGGACATCGGCACCGATATCCCGGGGCTTAACGAGAAGCCGCGGATGCTTGAGGACAGGGCGGGCCTCATCGAGTCGGAGAAGCCAAGAATCAGCTTGGCCAAAGTCGAAGTCGAAGAACCTAAGGAAGAAATCGTTGTCGAGGAGTCCAGAGAAGACGACCTATTGCCCGGGAGCTTTACAGCCGAGACATTTATGCCGGATGATTTTATATCGGCCTATGGCGACCCCAGGGAATCCGGCCGTAGCGCTCTATCCGATTTAGACAAAGACGATTTTGAGGACTTCGGAAAACCAAGAGATACTATGGCTTTTTAACGTAGCGAAAAGTTGACGAGTGGTATGCATGCAAATACATACGGTGAGGGCACACTCTTAAGCGTGTGGCTGCAACCGCGAGCTTCAAGAACAAGGATAGTTGGGATTCACGGGGACAGTGTAAAGATTTCCGTGCAAGCGCCGCCGCTAGAAGGGCGCGCAAACGATGAGTGTATCGAGTATTTATCGGCTATATTGGGTTTTCCAAAAAAGTATTTTACGATAAAATCAGGACAGCAGAGTCGATATAAGAAAATCTATATTGAAGGTATGACTCCTGAGGTAGTTGTAACTGCTTTGCAAAGAGCTATGGGATCAACATAGCGCGAACGCGGAGTCCGCGGGTGTAAAGATTGATGAGCATGACAATTGATAAAAACTTAAAATCTTTTGTGCGTACGTATGTAAACTCGCTTGCCTCGTGGGCGATAATCGTTTTTTATCACCAAAACCCGGGCGTAAGGGATAGGGTAACCGATCTGGCGATGCATTTGGGGCGTCGTGAGTCCGATATTGAAGTAGCGGTAAAGGAATTAACCCAAAAAGGTCTTTTGACCCAAGAAGACGATGACGATGACGCTGTCTTTATCTACAAGCCGGATTCAAGCCTGCGGACCCAGGTAGAATCGTTTGTTAGCGCGCTCGATGTGCGCGATCTGCGTCTATGGATGCTCTCGGAAGTGCTCGAGAAGTAGTAGGCGTTGCACAAGAATATATCGCGAAGAAGGCGACGAAGAGGAGAGTATGGTAAGCTCCTAGCCAAGCGAGTTGAGGGCTGGTGGCAACCTAAGGTGTGAGCTCAACCGGGCAGTTTACCTGAAAATCACCTCAGAGCCATGAACTGAAAAGCATGAGCGATCTGTTAATGCCGAGTAGGTGAATCGGTATTCCACCGTTAACCGGAAGAAAGAGCAGGCCGTAAGGCAGCTATCGTGTTGCGTGATACGATTGAGAGTGAGATTGTTCCGCACGGATAGTGTTACAGCCTGAATCAAGGTGGTACCGCGGGTCCTCCTCGTCCTTGTTGTGCGAGCGAGGGCTTTTTTATTTAGGGACAAGGGGATGTGGGTAGGAGACGTGGGTAGGAAGCCGTCAGCAGTCAGCTGTCAGCTGTCAGCTTGTGGGTGAGAGACGTGGGTAGAGCAGGTACTCGTAGCTCAGCCCTTTAGGGCTGACAACGGAGTTGCAGGCGTGGTTGTCAGGGCTAAAGCCCTGAGCTACGAGGACGGATGCCGGGGCTTTGGTCCTGATTGTCCCTCCTTTTGATGGGAGGGCTGAGGAGGGTGATACCCCTAAGTGTTTTCTTGCCCCATGACCCCACCCACACTCTAGACCCACGTGCTGACGGCTAATAGCTGACAAGCTGACAGCTATTTTGTGCTGAGGGCTGAGGGCTGACAAGCTGAGAGCTTATTATGCTGATAACTAATAATAGAGGTGATAAATAATAATGAGTGACCAGGCAAAACCGGATTATAAGAAAACGCTGAATCTGCCGCAGACCGAATTCCCGATGAAGGCGAATCTGCCGCAGCGCGAGCCGGACATGCTCAAATTCTGGGCCGAAATCGACATATATCGTGCGCTGCGCGAATCTTCTGCGGGTAAGCCGAAGTTTATCCTTCACGACGGGCCACCGTATGCGAATGGCAATATCCACGCGGGAACTGCGATGAATAAGATACTCAAAGACATAATCGTCAAATACAAGACGATGAAAGGGTTTGATAGCCCGTACGTTCCCGGCTGGGATTGCCACGGCCAGCCAATCGAGCATAATGTCGAGAAACAGCTCGGGGAAGAGGCGAAGACCATTTCACAGGTCGACTTTCGCAAGCTGTGCCAAGAATATGCGATGAGATACGTCGATATCCAGCGCGAGCAGTTTATGAGGCTCGGTGTGAGCGGTGACTGGTTCGACCCGTATCTAACGCTGAAGCACGAATATGAAGCGACCAATGTGAAAATATTTGGCGAGCTCTACGAGCGCGGCCTTGTCTACAAGAGGCGCAAGCCGATTCATTGGTGTATTGAGGATCAGACGGCACTTGCGGAGGCGGAGATAGAATACAAAGAAGAGACGTCGCCGTCGATTTATGTGAAATTCCCTCTCAAGAGTGAGTTTGGGCCGGTTCGCGATTTTGTCGAGCCGAAATTTATCGTGATCTGGACGACGACACCCTGGACGCTTCCCGCCAACGTCGCGGTGGCCGTCCATCCCGACGCCGGCTATGTGGCGATCAAGTCGGACGGCGAGATTCTTATATTCGCAGAGGCCAGGCTGGGCGAGGTAGCGGAAGAGATAGGTATCTCCGGTTATGAGATAGTCGCAAGGTTTAAAGGCGTCGATATGGAGTTTCTCAGGTGTGAGCACCCGCTCTTCAGCGAGAAAGAATCGGTAGTCGTGCTCGCCGATTACGTAGGGCTCGACACCGGAACAGGCGCGGTCCATACAGCACCCGGACACGGCCAGGAAGACTATGTGACCGGTCTTAAATACGACCTGCCCGCACCGATGCCGGTCGACGCCACGGGTCATTTCACAAGCGAGGCGGGCCGGTTTGCCGGCTTATATATCATCGACGCCAATAAGAAGATAATGGAATTTTTAACGGAGAAGAACCTCCTGCCGTTTGCCTCGGAGATAATACACTCCTACCCGTGTTGCTGGCGCTGCAAGAACCCGGTCATTTTCCGCGCGACCGAGCAGTGGTTTATATCGATGGAGATCGGTAATCTGAGAAAGGAATCACTCGATTCCATAGGCAAGGTTCGCTGGATTCCGGAGTGGAGTATCCGCAGGATAAACGGCATGGTCGAGACGAGACCGGACTGGTGTATATCCAGGCAGCGCTCATGGGGCGTGCCGATACCGGTCTTCTATTGCGGCGATTGCCAGGAGGATGTGGTAACGGGTGAGACGATACAGGCGGTCGTCGATCTCTTCATGGCCGAAGGTGCCGACGCATGGTTTGCTAAAAGTGCGGCAGAGATTCTTCCGGAAGGATATGCCTGTCCAAAGTGCTCGGGGAATAAGTTCGTCAAAGAGACGGATATCCTGGATGTTTGGTTCGAGTCGGGTGTCAGCCACGAAGGTGTTCTTAAGATGCGCGACGAGCTGCGGTGGCCTGCCGATATCTATGTCGAGGGGAGCGACCAGCACAGGGGTTGGTTTCAGTCATCGCTGATGACTTCAGTCGGCGTCTATCACCGGGCGCCCTACGATGCGGTCCTCACCCATGGTTTTGTCGTCGACAGCGAGGGTCGCAAGATGTCGAAATCGCTCGGCAACGTCGTCAATCCGCTCGACGTTATCGAGAAGTCGGGCGCTGATATCCTGCGCCTGTGGGTGGCATCGAGCGATTATACCGTCGATGTCGCGATTTCGCCGGATATCTTAAAGCATGTCGGTGACGCGTATCGCCGCATCAGAAATACGTTCCGGTTCCTCATCGGCAACCTCTATGATTTCGACCCGGCAGGCGATGTCGTCTCATACGATGAGCTCCACGAGCTCGATAAATGGGCGCTCCACCAGATGACGCAGCTCTTGAAGAACGTTGGCGCTTCCTATGAGAGCTATCGTTTCCACGGGATGTATCACACGGTATATAATTTTTTCACAAATGAGCTGAGCTCACTCTATCTCGATATTCTCAAAGACAGACTTTATGCATCCGCCGCGGATTCGGTCGGGCGCCGCGCCGCGCAGACCGTCCTCTTCGAGATGCTCCATGTTTTTGCGCGCATGCTCGCGCCGGTGCTCGCGTTTACCTGCGATGAAGTTTGGACGTACGTCCCCGCAGATTTTCGCAGTGCGCAGAGCGTTCACCTAAGCGATTGGCCGGAGCCGAATGAGGAGTACCTCAACGCCGAGCTTGTGGCCCGCTGGGACACGGTATTTAAGGCGCGCGCCGAGGCGTCGAGGGCGCTCGAGGAGGCGCGCAATACGAAGCTTATCGGAAATTCTCTCGAGGCCAGAGTCGAACTCTATGCGGATGGCTCGACCCGGGAGTTGCTCGAGGAGTACCGGGCACAGTTGGCCCAGATGTTTATTGTCTCAAGTGTCGATGTGCGCCCCTTTGGAGGGGCGCCCGCGGATGCGTTTAAGAGCGAGCTTATTGGGAACTTCGCCATCAAGGTCCTGCCGGCCGGCGGCTCTAAGTGTGAGCGTTGTTGGCGCTATGAGGACACGGTGGGAGAAAGCGCGGAGGACCCTGGACTTTGCGCTCGATGTGCCGGGGTGTTGGCGAGCACGTAGCCAGTCTTGATACGTCTAAAGCGGCAACGGGTATTATTTATTTAAGAAGCCTCGATTCGGATGTCGCAAGTGAGTACAGATAAGGGAGGAATTCCCATGGACGATCAAGAACTTGGACGATTCAAGGAAGAGCTCCTGAGGGAAAAAGACCGGTTGATAAAAGAAATAAAATATGTGGAAAGCACCATGCAGCAGACGCAGAGCGAATGGAGCGGTGAGAGCCAATACGAGAATCATCTCGCAGATTTGGGGACATCCACGTTTGCCAGGGAGAGCGACCTCTCGCTAGCGAGAAACTCACGAGACATTCTCGAGCGTGTTAACGGGGCCCTTAAAAGAATTGAAGACGGTTCGTTCGGACTGTGCGTGGTGTGCGGCAGGCCGATAGAGCGGGAGCGACTCGCGGCCTTGCCATATGCGGATCTTTGCATGGAGGACAAGAAAAAAGAGGAGAAGAGCTGGTAGTGTTCGTTTGGCATGCAGCTTGTCAGTATGGTATGTTGCAATAGATGAAATCAATCTGGAGCACGACTTTGGTATATGTAATCACAGCGATTGTGATCATCTTTGACCAGGTTATAAAAGCAATAATCCGCAGTACCATGCTTGTTGGAGATTCGATACCTCTTATTTCCGGCGTTATTCATTTAACACACGTCAAGAATCCCGGAGCGGCTTTCGGCATTCTCCCCAACCACCGGGTGATCTTTTTTATCGTGAGCATAGCGGTCGTTGCGTCGCTCTTTATCTACTACCGGCGCCTTAAAGAGGCTGATACTCTGACTACGCTAAGCGTCGGCCTGGTCATGGGTGGCGCGGTCGGCAACCTCATAGATCGGCTTTCAGCCGGCGTCGTCACCGACTTTATCGATTTCCGTTTTTGGCCGGTCTTCAATATCGCGGACTCCGCGATAGTCGTCGGCGTCGTTCTTCTCGGTATCATCCTGCTACGTGACACCAAACACGAACAGCTCGAAATCGAGTGACTCTGGCTTAGCGCGCCTCTCCGTAGTAGGATTATTATTAACAACATACGCGGTGAAGCGATCGGTGGGGCGGGTGTTTTATGCCCGCGGGGCCGGTCGCAGCCGCAAAAGGATGGTTTTAGAATTGCTGCCAATACTATTTGAGCTGGGTCCGCTGACTATATATACCTACGGTGTCGCTATGGCGCTCGCCTTTCTGCTGAGCCTTGTCATCATCATCTACGAATCGAAACGCAAGGGTTTTAATCCCGATTTAGCCTATGACATAGTCTTGTTCGCGATGATAGGCGGGATTGTCGGTGCGAGGGCGGTCTATATTGCCGGTCACTGGCATGAGTTTGCCGCGAACCCGGCGCAGGTATTTGCGATTTGGCAGGGCGGGTTGATTTATTACGGCGGCCTCATCGGTGGCACCCTCGCGGTGCTGGGCTTGATAGCGATGAGAAAAATGCCGGTCGGCAAAGTCGCCGACATCGTCGCACCGTGTCTGGCCATCGGCTCTGCTATTGGGCGTTTGGGATGCTTTGCAAACGGTTGCTGCTACGGCGAGGCGACATCGGTGCCGTGGGCGGTGACGTTCACCGATCGACTTTCGAGCGCCCGGCCGTTGGGCACCCCGCTTCATCCGACGCAGCTCTATGAATTCTCCTATAATCTATTGATTCTCGGCGTCTTATGGTGGGCGAGGAAAAAGATCAAGAGCGATGGGTTGCTCTTTTGGATGTATGTAACGCTATATGGGTTATTCAGGTTCATCGTCGAGTTCTTCAGGGCGAATCCCGATATATATCTTGGTATGAGCGCATCGCAGTTGTTTAGCGTGTTTTTGCTGGCAACCGGGTTGACCGTTATATATGGCTATTATCTAAGGCCTTCAAATATCGTGGCAAGGCGGGAAGGCGTCAAATAATGTTTATCGAAGAAAAAGGTACTATTGAGTTCTCGCTCGTTGTCGGGGGCGAGGACGCGGGTGTTAGACTCGACGCCTTTCTTTCCAAACATAAAGAAATCCCATCACGACGCTTTGCGCAGAATCTTATCGAAAAAGGGCTGGTACGTGTCGAGGGCGGGCAGGTAAACAAGAATTACCGCCTCCGGCCCGATCAAATAGTCGACGTGACTATTCCGGCCCCCGAGCCCTCCGAGGTCATGCCCGAGCCGATACCGCTCACCATCAAATTTGAAGACAGCGACATCCTCGTCCTGTCAAAGCCCGCGGGAATGGTCGTGCACCCCGCGCACGGGCATGCGAGCGGCACGCTTGTAAACGCGCTTCTCGCGCATACGACCGGGCTATCCGGTATCGGCGGCGTGATGAGGCCCGGCATTATCCATAGGCTCGATAAGGATACCTCCGGTCTGATGATAGTGGCGAAAAACGATGAATCGCACCAGGTGTTAAGCAATGAGCTTAAGAAACGGCATATCAAGCGGACCTACCGGGCCCTGGTGCACGGTGGTTTCAAGGAATTTGAGGGTACCGTCGATGCGCCTATCGGCCGCAGCCCGAAATTCAGGCAAAAAATGTCCATAACAGGCGTGGCGAGCAGGGACGCGGTCAGCCATTACCGGGTTCTCGAGTCGTTCGGTCGCGACTACACCTTGGTCGAAGTCAGCCTTGAGACCGGGCGCACCCACCAGATAAGGGTCCATATGAGACACATTAATCACCCGGTCGTCGGCGACCCGGTCTATGGGTCGGGGCAGTCCAAGCGCGACCTGGGGCTTAAGCGACAATTTCTCCACGCCTACAAGCTCGAATTCGACCACCCAAGGACAGGGGAACACCTCAGTTTCGAAGACCCACTCCCGGCCGACCTGCAGTCGATTTTAGACAAACTCCGTCGAATGTATTAAATCAGGGATTTGCGGCTCATATCTTATCTCCGTAGCTTAAGGGCTTTAGCCTTGCTATAGTTCCCGTAGCTCAGGGCTTTAGCCCTGATAATAGCATCCACAGGTCCGTTGTCAGCCCTAAAGAGCCTGCCCTGAGCCCTTCGATTGCACTCAGGATAAACTCCGTCGAAGGGGCTGAGCCACGATACATTAATATCTCCGTAAATAATATTGACTGCCGCGAATTAAATCTCTATTCTATATATTGTTTGTTTACTAAGTGAGCTTGCGCTAATTATTCGAGCAGCTGCTTTAGGATTATTTCGAAAATTAGGCAGGCTTTTGTTATTCAAGCCATCACGTGTGATAAATAATTATTGAGTATTGAATGTTTTAGCGTTATTATAGGCTGGTTGGGTATTTACAGTATCCGACATGGGGTAATAAAAACAGTTATTTATACAAGCATTTACCCGCAATAGACAAGGAGGTCAGTTGGAAAAAACGGGATTCTCGAAAAACCTGATCCAGTTTATGGATTTACATAGAGGAAGCAGTTTAGACCAGCTAGACCGAGGACTTCAACGAGTTTTCTCCGGAAGGCGTAATCTTGCTCAATCGATAAATACTTTTAGTAGCGCGCGGGGGGATAAGGGAACAGCAGCATATCCTGGTATGGCTGGCCTTGTCGTTCCTGGAGAGATCGATGTGATGGCATTATCTTATTCCAATCCGAAACGGGGTGGTTTATATGGTTGCTTATATAATGAAGCGCACATCGGCAGCGAAGCTTTCGAGGGCGCGGAGTTGGCGGCTTTATATAGACTGCGCTTCGGATTGCCGCTCGTTATGAGTGTGTGTGCAATCCAATAAGGCTTTCTAAACACAAAGAAACTTTAGTGGGTTGAAATAAACCAAGAAAGGATTGAGAGATGAACAAAGGTAACCATTTAATTGTCGATATCCACAACCAGTCGTTTGACCTGCTGGTGGACGACAAGAAACTTCTAGAGACAATCGTGAACGCCGCGAATGAGGTTGGGGCGAACATTATCAACCAGTCGAGGTATCACTTCGGTCATAATTCTTCACCCGGCTGTACGGCGTTTGTTATGCTCGATGAGAGTCATGTTTCAGTTCATACCTATGCCGACGACGGCAAAATGGCTCTCGATGTGTTTACCTGTGGGGCGACCAGCTGTGAGATGATTCTCCGGTCGATTTGCAGGCAGCTTGGCATAAAGGAAGAGGACGTCATAGCTAAGCACGTACCGCGCTTCTAATAGATGTAAGCCGAGACAAGGGGACTTTATGTTACTCCACTAATCTCCCTGCCCGATAAAGGCAGGGAGAATTTTTTTGTCTTTACGTCGATTATTGGGTAAAATAAGCATGGGGAAAAGTTCAAAAAGGGGACTTGAAATCCATGGCGTCGCACACTAAAGTGGAGCAACTCGAGCGCGACCTTCACATCAGTGAGGAGACCGTGAGGGCGCTCTACGAACGCATGCAAGAGCTTGAGCGTGTTGCGAAGGCCGCTGAGAAATACCGGCGGCTCCTGCGCGGTGGTTCTCGAAATTCTGAAATCGAGGAATACCGGGCAACTATCCGTGAACTGGATCAAGCTCTGACAAGCTTAAAAAGCGGCACTCCGGAGACTCTGGTATAGCGCATCCTGGCCGGAATCTCACTACCTTGATTTGCTATACCCGCAAATATTCCTACCTTCTGAATAGGGGAGAGAAGCCCGGATTCAGTGAAGACCAAGACTCGCCTTTCTATTATAGCCCGACTCGTCATTTTAGAGGTCTGGCTATGCATTTTTTCACATCAATGTGGTGATGTAGCGCCGGTCCGTTTGTTCCACGGATAAGGGGCTTGCATAAAGCGGTATAATAGGTGTAGCGCTCTGCGGCAGAGCGAAGCCCGACCCGGCGAAGTGGAGGCACGGATGTATACATCGATACCCTTTAATTTCTTAGGCATTTCCGACCATAGCTCTTTCGAGGAGTCGAAGGTCGCTATCCTGCCGTTTCCATACGATGCGACGACCTCTTTTAAGGCAGGCACACGGGAGGCGCCACTGGCGATTATAAACGCCTCGCGCCAGGTGGAGCTCTATGACGACGAGCTTGAGACCGAAATCTATGATAAAATCGGCATCCACACTTTCGGAGAGATATTGCCGAATATGGCGGGCCCGAACTATCAGGTCGATGTCGTAAGAAGAGTCTTTCTCGATGTCCTCGGCGCTGGTAAGTTCCCGGTGATGATCGGCGGAGAGCACTCGCTCTCGCTCGGCGCACTCCAGGCGCTAAAAGACTATGTGCCGGAGGTCAGCGTGTTGCAGTTAGATGCCCATACCGACCTGCGCGAGGAATACGAGGGCACGGCGTTTAGCCACGCATGCGTTATGAAGCGAATCTTCGACGAAGGTGTCAAAATCGCTCAGGTCGGGGTGCGCAACGCAAGCAAAGAAGAGGCCAAATTCATCAAGCTCAACGATATTTTCTCGGTGACCGCACGGCAGTATCGTTATGGCTATTACTCTACTGAAGATATCGTCGACGCCTTGAGCGACAGCGTCTACGTTACTATCGACATGGATGTCTTCGACCCGGCTGAGGTGCCCGCTGTCGGCACACCCGAACCCGGCGGTCTGCGCTGGTATGAGGTTCTGGATATCCTGCGCGAGGTCACGCTCCACAAAAAGGTCATCGGTTTTGATGTGGTCGAACTCTGCCCGATCCCCGGCAGCCCGGCCTCCGATTTTCTGGCGGCGAAACTCATCTACAAACTCATCGGGTATTGCTTCCGGGGAGTTTTGTAATAGGGCCTTGGGAATGCTGTAATTTTGCCACCCCGTCATCCCGGCGAAGCGAAGTATCTCATTATCTAAACAGGTTATCGCCCTCCGGCTTGCTCTCGAATATCTCACCGGTATGGGCGTCGACGATAAGAACCGGCACACCGATAGCTGCCGGCTCCTGGATTGTATGGAGCGCATTGCCATTTGAAAACCCTCCGATATCTGCCTCCATAACCCGCACCCTTGTGATCCACCCGGGATGGTAGATAGCCGGGGTATCGGCAAAGCGCTTCGGGTCGCGCGGCCTGGGGTCGAAGTAGACGAGCTGCTCGAAATCGACATTCACAAGCTGCTTCCCGGAGAGGATATCACCGTACTTTTGCCGGTCGCTTATCCAGAACTTCCGGTACTTTTTAATAATAGTTTCGGCAAGGGTGTCGGCGTCGAGCAGGGGTCGCTCTCTGCCGTGGGCTTTGAATTGATGCCAGCGCCTCATGTAATGGGCGCCGTAGAGCCTGCTGATGCCGGCTTCGATTATATCGTCGTGGATTTTGAAGCCGCGAAATTGGTGGCCGAAACCTGTCATATATAGTACCGCCATATGTGTGTTCGGCTCATCTTCACGAAACCCCTGGTTTAATACGATTAGCTTATCCTCCGGCAGCCCGCCATGCGACGAGATGAATTCTTTTACCAGCGCATTAGCTTCTCTAATCCTGAACCTCGCGGGCACCGCATCATCACCGCTCCCGATGCGCAGGTAGTGGATAGTGCCGAACCGGTCGATAGAGACTTTGCCGCGCTTGGCGCCGTTCGCATCGACCAGGAACCAGCGGCTGCCGGCGGGATAGAACGGGGATGGGGGAGTTTCACTATCCTCAATGGCCGTAAGCGGCGCGAACCAGCCGAGCACCTCATCATTTGCTGGGGGTTTATCAACAGCAACAACCTGAGGTAGACGCTTAGGGTATGTATTATCACCGCGTGAGATATCCGAGACGTTGATTTTGATAACGATATTGTCGGCGGTAGCGGTATCGTCTTTTGATAGTCGCGCGGCATCGGCCTGTGTTTCATCGACAGTTGCAGTTTGCATAACGCGAGAGGCGTTGTTACTCGTGCCGGTCGAAGGCGTTTTCGAGCATGACGTCAAAGCAATACCCATAAGGATGAGAAAAGCGAGCGCAATATAAGTTTTGTTTTTCACGAATGCTCCTTGTCGTATATCTGTTGCTTGTCTAGTACTTAAACACGGTAATTCTTACATATATCCGTCATTGCGAGGAGTGAGAGAATCGAGCGACGTGGCAATCTCTTAAGATTGCTTCGCCTTCGGCTCGCAATGACGTGAAAATTAAGATGTAAAGGTACTAGTCGACGCGTAACGTCCGGTGCTCGCGAGGAACACCACCACCGCCATCGATATGCCTATCTACGGCTGCGATTTTAATAGCGACTTTAGATACTCTGACCTGTTATATGTCATCTCGATAAGCTTATCGTTCGGTGCCAGTGAGTATGTAAACCAGTACCCGGAACCGGTTGTCGAGGCTAGTATCTTCGTGCGTGGCCCGCCACCCGGGTCTTGCCCCCAAGCTTCCGGCTGTGCGCCCGGAGTGCTCGAACTCTTATTGAAGCAGATAAAGATACTCTGCGTGTAAATGCGGTAATAGCCGTCCTCAGAGTAATTTAGCCGGCGCTCTTTCTCGTCTTTCGGAAGGTCCTTTTCGTCGATATCGCGCCCGACCTTGCTATCCGTGGTGAAACGCGGCCATCCATAATAATCGAGGCGTATCCCACCTTCGGCTCTGGTGTATGGCGTATCACTACTTGCCCCGTGCTGGTCGGCCTGCTTCTTGTAATACGGACGCATCCTACTGAGAATTTTTTGCGCTTCCATAAATATCGTCTCAAACTCGGCATCGGTTGGCCTAAGCCACCAAATCTCTCTGTTGCCGTCGACAAAGACGATGCTCACCGGCACCGGAATCTTGTTGCTGAGCGGGTTGGCTTCGAGTATTTTCATGGCTTTAGCGGATTCGCGTTGCCAGGGGGATTCCCAGGGCTGGTCGATAGCCTCTCCGGTATGGGCATCGACGAGCACTTCCTGGCTGGTGAAACGGATGAACCATACCGGACGGAATTCACGCACGGCGCCAGTATTGATGGATAAGTCTGTGTCCTGGTACAGCAGGCGCACCTGGCTGACCACAATACCGTAACGCGGCCATGCCTTGTGACCATACCTTGTGACCGCTGCCTCGACCGCTTCCTCGGGGCTTACTATATGCCTAGGCTTACCGCTCTTTTGTACCTCATGCCAGGTTTTCTCATATCGCGCGATTCCGAGCGCATCGATATCGACCTCGATTTTGTCCGGCTCGATAGGAACATTCTCGAAGCGGTGGGTGTATATGATGCTATACCAGAGGGTTCTGTCGACGGGGTCGACCAGTTCGCCGTCCTTTACGATGCGAAGGCCGCTCATGCCGGGGATTATCTTTCGTTTTATGTCTACCGGGAGGCCGCCGTGCGATTCGATGTAGGCTTCAGCGCCCCTAACGGCTTCTTTCTCCGTTATCATGTCTCTTGCGAAGATGATTTTCGCATTCGGGTTTGCGATATTACCCTTAGGTAAGGCCCCGTACGACCGGTACTCGTTTGGGTTCAAGAACATGATTGCGTCGTTATCTTCCCGAATAAGCGTTCCGGTCTCTTCGCCGGTTATCTCCCACATCTTGGGCAGATTCTTAGGTGTATTCTCCGCCTCACAAGGCGTTACTCCGTCCTCGGGGCTATGACCGAAGCGCAAAGGATAGCGCTCGTCTACCTTCGGTTCGGCTTTGCCTCCACCCTCGGTAAACCAGCCGGTTAGTTCATCGTCGGTGAAACCCTCGGCTTTCGCAGACAGGACGGGAAGGGCTGTGGGATAGGTGACTTCTCGCACAGCAAAACGTACCTCTCGGTCGTCGATAAAGGTTTTTTCAGGGAAGGTCGCGGTCATCTTTTGTTTATTAGCTTTGCCTGCTTGCGATTTTTCAGGGTTCTTACCGCTTGTGCAAGAAGTCATGGTGAGCATAAGTATCAAGACACACAAAAGGGTAACGAAAATCAGGACGCGTTGCTTCATACATACTCCTTGACCGGTTGCTTTAGTTAGAAGGGATTGTATGATATGCGTGCAAGTGGTGTGTAGTTAATATACTAACATGAACGCAATTCATACAACAACCAGAGAGGGACCGAGTAATAAATGAGTTTTTTCATGCGCTATCATCGCTTCTTTGAATACGGTCTGGCGGATAGACTATCTAAAAAGGTTTTCACCCTTCGGTTTTCGCTCAAATATCTCACCGGTGTGGGCATCGACGATAAGGAGCGGCACGCCGACAGGCACATGCTCTTCGAAGACGTGGAGTCCGCGCCCGTTTGAAAACCCGCCGCTCTGAGCCTCCGAGATATAAACTCTCGTAAGCCATCCGGGGTGGTAGATTGCACGGGGGTTGTCGAAACGCTCCGGGTCACGCGGGCGCGGGTCGAAGTAGACGAGCTGCTCAAAACTGACGTTCACCAGATGCTTTCCCGAGAGAATGCCGTTGTATTTCTCGGGCTCGTTCTGCCAGAGTCTGCGATACTCTTGGATGACGCGCTCGGCGAGAGTGTCCGCGTCGAGCAGCGGCTTGTCTTTACCATGCGCCTTGAATTCGTGCCAGCGCCGCATGTAGTGGGCGCCATAGAGTTTGCTGATGCCCACCTCGAGCGTATCGTCGTAGATGTCGATATCCGCAAATTGGTGGCTGAAGCCCTGTTGAAATGAGATCATCACGTGTGTGTTCGACCCGCTCTCTCTAAAGCCCTGGCTTTGCGGGGTCAGCCTGTCTTTAGGTAATCCCCCGTGAGAGCGAATAAAGTCTTTGATAAGGCGCTCACCATCGGCGAAACTGAATTGCTCCGGCAGGTTATCGTCGCCTGGGCCAATGCGCAGGTAGTGGACTGTGCCAAACCGGTCGATAGAGACCTTTCCACGCCTGGTGCCGGTCGCATCTACCAAGTACCAGCGGCTTCCGGCGGGGTAGAAGGGCGAGGCGGTCGGCCCGCCGTCTGTAATGGCTTTAAGCGGCGCAAACCAGCTGAAAATTGCATCCACGCTCAGCGGCGACTCGACCGCTGCTATCCTGGGCAGCTGTTTCGGGTATGGTTTGTCGCGGCTTATACTTTCGGAGACCCCGACCCCTATGACAATGGTCTCGCCGGTTGTTGTTTCTTCGCTCGCCGCTCGCCGCTCTTTATTCTCAGGGGTAGCGGTATCGGTTATTTCGCGAGTATCCCGCACCGATGTGCCTGGCGGCGATACCGAGGCGCAAGAAGCAGCAGAGATAATGATGACGATGAATATGATTAAGCCTATTGATATTCGTTTCATAACCGATTTCCTTTATGGCATGCCCCGCAGATGTATTGGAGAATATTTACCGGAGCGCTTATAAACCAGCTGCTCCAGCTTGTCCTTAGATACCGGTGAGTAGGTGTAGCGATACGTATAGCCATTGGTCGCATAAGATACTTTAGAGATAGGTCCGGCCCCAAATAGTTCTTTCGCCTCGTTTAGCTTAGGGCTATTTGCCTCATATGCGTCGCCAAAGTAGATAAAGACGTTCCGGGCATATATTCGGTGGTAGCCATCCTTAGCATAGGTCGGCCGCCGCTCCTTCTTGGCTTTCGGCAGGTCTTCTTCGGCAATATCGCGGCCGATTTTACTGTCGGTGACCAGTCGTGCGTCTCCATCGTACTGCAAGAACAGGCCGCCCTCGGGTATATCGCGGGGCATTTCAGCGCTCATGCCTCTTAGTTCGGCCTTCTTCTTGTATAGCGGACGCATTTTGCTCAGCACCTTTTGGGCTTCCAGTAGGATCGGTGCAAACTCATCATCGGCAGCATTTATCTTCCATATCTCTCTGTTATCGGCGATATAGCTGATACTCACCGGTACCGGGATCTTTTCACTCAGCGGGTTGCCCTCGAACTTCTCCATGGCTTTTGTGAGTTCGCGCTGTTCAGCGGAATCCCAGGGTTGGCCGATTACTTCGCCGGTATGAGCATCTACCAGCGCCTCCTCACCGGTGATGCGGATGAACCATACGGGCTCGAACTCGCGCGCCCGGCCTTCGTTACCGGATACGCCGGTATCCTGGTATCTCAAGCGCACCTGGCTTACCACGATGCCGTACCTGGATCGGATCTTCGGCGCGTAGCGGCTGACCGCAGCCGCTACCGCTTTCTCGGGGCTTATGATATCTTCAGGTTTTCCCTTGACCTCAATCGTATGCCAATCTCTCGCATATCGTGCAACACCGAGTGAATCGATTGTGATCTCGATTTTGTCCGGCTCGATAGGGATTCCCTCGAAGTTGTGGCTGTAGGTGATGGAGTACCAGAGGGTCTTGCCGATAGGGTCGATCATCTTACCGTCTTCCATGATACGGATGTTGCTCTGACCGGGTGTAATTTTTCGCCTGGCGTCTTCGGGGATGCCGCCGTGCGATTCGACATACGTCTCGACTCCGCTTATCGCGTCTTCTTCGGCTATCATTTCGCGCGCGAAGACGATCTTAGCATCCGGGTTCGCAATATTGCCTTTAGGCATGATTCCATAAAACCTGTGCTCTTTCGGATTCGAGAACATGATGCCGCCATAATCCGTCAGCATAAGCGTTCCTGTCTCCTCGCCGGTTATCTCCCACATTTTCGGTTGTGGCTCGGTGCCAGCGATGTGGTCGGGAAATGCTCTGAAGTTTCCATACGGGCTATAAGGGCTGCCGGTAACATCTTCCGTTGCACCCGCGGCCTTGCCCCCGCCCGCTGTAAACCAGCCGACTACCTCGTCATTGGTGAAGTCCGCAGTTTTTGCTGATAAAGTAGGGAGCGTTTTGGGGTAAGTGGTCTTTTCCACCGCAAAGCGCACCTCATAATCGTCGATGAACGTTGTCTTAGGGAAGGTCGCGGTCATCTTCTGGTTTTTTGATTTATCCACCTGCGTATTTTCGGGTTTAGCGTCGTTTGTGCAAGAAGTCGAGGTGAGCGCCAAGACCAGAATAAGGACGAGTAAGGCCAGGACCCGTTGCTTCATGCGTGCTCCTTGATTGGTAGTTTATACCTAAAAGGATTGGGTGACTTACTTGCAAGCGGCGTACAACTAACATACTAGCACGAGCGTAGACTACATAAAAGAGGTTAATCTTATATCAGGTATTGCTTGTCAAATAACAACAATACAGGCCTTACCGAGACCCTGTTACTCCTCAGCCAGCTCATCCTTCTTATAGAGAACATAGCTTATCTCTTCGACCTCTTTGGCGGTGTCGATGAGCTTGCGCAATTCATTCTGGGAGGCGGGGTCGTCGAGCAGCTCTTTTAGGAGGCGGCTGTTGACATCTATAACGTTATCCCAGAGGCCGCGCGGCTCGAGAAGCTCACGCAGTTTATCGATATTGTAGTGGACGGTGCGCTGGGCGCGCCTGTCGAGCCTGCCGTGTTTCCCGCGTATTGAAGAGACGCTGTTCGCCTCACAGTAGTCGTGGATGATCTGTTGCAGCTCGGCAAGTTTCGCGCGGTTAGAGCTAATATGTTCGACCAGCTCAAAATATTCGTCGACCACTTTTTCTATCTCCGACGCACTTCTTTTGATCTCGGCCAACGGACGCTCGTTTTGCGCGGTGGGGGCTGCGGGAACTTTCGCCGCCGCGCCGGCCTTGCCACTCGCGGAAATCTTCCCGTTCTTTGCGGCCTTGGCCAGCATAATGGGGTCGTTGGCGTGTAGGGGGCAGAGCTCGATAAAATCGCACCACGGGCAGAGCGGGTTTTTAAACGGCGCGAATTTTTCGTTACTAATATTTTCAGCCACTTTATGGATAGTGGCCTGTGCCTTTGTTATATCCGTCTTCGTCTTTCGCGTGCTGATTTTTGCGTTTGGCACCAGGAAATAGAGGGTGAGCTTCTTGGGAGCCATCCCATAGAGCTTCTCGGCCGCCATGTGATAGATGGGGAGTTGCAGGTCGGTGTTTACTTTGGTCTTCGGGGGCAATTTACCGTTTGTCTTATAATCGATTATTTCGAGATTGCCGTCGGAGAGGCGGTCGATACGGTCGATGACGCCGCTCAACGTGACGCCGTCGAAGTCGAGATAAAACCGCTTTTCGACAGCGACCGGCACCGCAAACGAGGCCACGTTGTCGTGGTAAAACTGCGTTAGGATCGTCCGGCCTTTTTCTTTATATTCTTGCTCAAGGACGTCGTTTTCATACCCCTCGGTAAGCCATACCTTATCGAGCTCATCAAGGAGCTCTTGCAGGCTGTAGGGCTCGGGTTTTTCCACAGCATAAAAGAATTCGAGCGCCGAGTGGATGCTGCTGCCAAAGCTCAAATGGTGTGACGGTTTGGTTGGCAGCCTGTCGATATACAAGTATTTGTAGGAGAGAGGGCATTTCTGATATGTTGAAATCGCTGAGTAACTTAATTTCACGTCTACTCCTACAACGTTGCTCTTGGCGGACGTACCTGATTAAGTGTACCGAAGGGCATAGGGAGGGTCAAGGAGGAGCGCGGGTAAGAGACGTGGGTAGTAAGCTATCAGTGTGTGGGTGAGAGACGTGGGTAGGAAGCGATCAGCAGTCAGCTATCAGCGTGTGGGTGAGAGACGAGGGTGGTTAAGGGTCACGGGGCATGGGTCATGGGTCAAAGTGTGGGTAGGAGATGAAAGCTAAGGAATGGTTGAGCTATTTATCTGTCATTCTGAGCGAAGCGAAGAATCTCAATAATATCTCTCTCTAGACCCACGTGCTGACAGCTGACAGCTGACAGCTATCATTCTAGACCCACGCGCTGACGGCTGAGAGCTGACAAGCTGATAGCTAATTAACACAAAATCACATCTATCTGATACTCTGAAAATATGATGAAACGATATTTTATATTGACGCTTATTTTGATTTTAGTCACATTTCTGCTCTCCGCGGGTAGCGCAACCGCCATCGAAACCGAGGCCGACTGGATAATCACCGAGACAGAGCACTTCATAATTCACGCCTCCGAGAGGGCGGACGTCGAGGAAATCGGTCGCATTGCCGAGGCCATCTACGAGGGCATGTCGGTACGATACAAAGATTCCGACCCGGAAAAAATCAAACTCTATATCCATACCAATCGATCGGCGTTTTTGAAAGGGAGCCCATCGGCCGAGGCGGCCGGCTACGCCTCGCCGAGCCGCAACCTGATCGCCATTCTGCAGGGAGCCGGAAATTCGACCATAACTCTGGCACATGAGATAAACCACATCATCTTCATGCGAAATGTCCCCAGGATAGACACGGTTCCGCAGTGGTTTATCGAGGGGTTGGCCCTCTACGAATCCCAGCCCGGGGTCGAGGTTGCCGAACTCGAGAAATACGCGCTCGCTCGCGATATCCCTGATTTTATCGGGCGTACGGCCGGCGCTGAAGACGCCCCGGCGACCAGGCGGGAGTACGCCGACGGCTATCTTAAGATAAATTTCATTATTCATAAGTTCGGCAGGGAAAAGCTCTACGATACGATAGGTAAACTCCAGGCGGGCGCGGAATTCGACCAGGCTCTCACTGAATCACTCGGCATGAGCGAGGATAAGCTCAACGACGCCTGGCAGAGTTTCGCGCGCGGGCAGCGCGTGAGCATCTGGGTCATGCAGCTCCGCGATATCGGCTGGTATGTGATGAGCGTGCTTCTCGTCGTCGTTATTATTGTATTTCCGATTCAGCGATACCGGCGCCTTCGAGCGATGGAGGAAGAAGACGAGGAAGAAGAATTCTAAATTCGCCCTCAAAAACCGGTTGCATGACATCACGCTTTTTGATACTATTGTTTAGGCCTTTAAATCTAGTCCTGTGAGGCTGGTAAGGATGGTAATAGAATACAAGTCTGTTTCGGTTGACCAAGCCCGAGTTTGCCTACCTTCCTGCAGCCCGCAGCGAAGGTATTTTTATGTCAAGACGGGAGTAATGGATGACATTTAAGGCAAAAGCAGTGGTAATGGATAGCGACGGTATGTGTCGCGCCATCACTCGAATAGCCCATGAAATTTTGGAGAATAACCGCGGCGCGGAGAACCTGGCATTGGTGGGAATCCGCAATCGCGGTATTTTTTTTGCCCGCCGGCTCGCGGACAAAATCAAGAAGATAGAAGATGTCGAGCTGCCCGTCGGCGCGCTCGACGTGACCCTCTACCGCGACGATGTCGCGATCTATTCGAGTCCGAAGATATACAAGACTGAAATACCGTTTGATGTAAACGGCATGACCATTATCCTCGTCGACGATGTGCTCTTTACCGGGCGCACGACGCGCGCCTCGATGGACGCCATCATGGATTATGGGCGCCCCGCGGCGATACAGCTCGCGGTCATGATCGACCGCGGTCATCGCGAGCTGCCGATACGCGCCGATTATGTGGGCAAGAACCTGCCGACCGCCCTCAAGGAGAGGGTGCACGTCAATGTCGTCGAAGTCGACGACGAGGACTCGGTAGTCATCGGAGAAGAAGAACAAGAGTAGGGCTGGGAGCGACGTATGGAGTTGGCATCGAGATATGAAGAGAGTGAAGCACGCCACGAAGAGCGCGAGAGAAAGAAGTTGGGATTGAGGCAGAAAGATTTAGTCGGCATCGAACAATTATCGAGCGACGATATCACCCTCATCCTGGACATGGCCGTGTCATTCAAAGAGGTCTCCGAGCGGCCTATCAAGAAGGTCCCCACACTCAGGGGCCGCACCGTGGTGACGCTCTTTCTTGAGCCGAGCACGCGCACGCGGACCTCGTTTGAACTGGCCGCTAAGCGCCTGAGCGCCGACACGGTCAACATATCGAAGAGCACGAGCGCGGTGGTAAAAGGCGAGAGCATCAAAGACACGGCACAGACGCTCCAAGCGATGGCGGCCGACCTCGTCGTCATCAGGCATTCGGTATCCGGCTCGGCGGCGCTTCTGGCGAAGTATGTGGATTGCAGCGTCATCAACGCCGGCGACGGCCAGCACGAGCACCCGACACAGGCGCTCCTCGACCTCTTTACGATACGCCAAGAGTTCGGGACGCTTCGGGGCCTTAAAATCGCTATCGTCGGCGATATCCTGCATAGCAGGGTGGCGCGCTCCAATATCCTAGCGCTCAAGAAGATGGGCTCCGAGGTAATAGTGGTAGGTCCGCCGACCCTTATCCCAAAGGAGATCGAGGCGCTCGGCGTTGGATGTTCATACGATATCGACGCGGTGCTTCCCGAGATAGATGTCCTGTATTTGTTGAGAATTCAGATGGAGAGGCAGGGTGAGTCGCTCTTCCCGTCGCTTCGCGAGTATGCGAAGCTCTACGGTATCAATAAGAAGCGCCTGCAGATGACTAAGCCCGACCTCATTCTGATGCATCCCGGCCCGATCAACCGGGGAGTCGAAATCTCTCCCGAGGTCGCGGACACGTCGCAGTCCTTCATCACCGAACAGGTGAAAAACGGGGTGGCGGTGCGTATGGCGGTGCTCTATATGCTGTTAGGTGGTGCTGACGTTGAGTAGTTACTTGATATATGGCGGGCGGGTCATCGACCCCGCGAATGATATAGACGACATACTAGACGTGCTGATTCAAGACGGCACGATAGCGGCGGTGGCAAAAGACCTCGGTGGCGGCGCCCCGGAGAGTGCCGAGCGGATAGACGCCACGGGCAAGGTCGTGGCGCCGGGGCTGGTCGACATGCACGTGCACCTGCGTGAGCCCGGTAGGGCCGATGAAGAAACGGTCGAAAGCGGTCTGCGGGCGGCGGCCCGGGGCGGTTTTACCAGCGTCGCCTGTATGCCCAACACCGACCCGGTCTGCGACTCGTCGTCGGTCGTCGAATATATACTGCAGCGGGTCGAGGATGTGGGGTTCGGCAACGCATTTCCCATCGCCTCAATTACGCACAACCTTGCAGGCGAGAAGCTCTCTGAGATGGGCGAGCTCGTAAGCGCCGGCGCGGTCGCGTTTTCCGACGATGGCAAATGTGTAATGAACGGCCAGTTGATGAGACGGGCGCTTGAGTATGCCAAGATGTGGGATAAGGCGGTCATCTCCCATGCGGAGGATGATTTGCTTGCCCATGGCGGACAGATACATGAAGGCTATTGGTCGATGATTTTAGGCTTAAAGGGGATACCGCCGGCGGCGGAAGAGGTAATCGTGGCCCGTGATATCATCCTGGCCGAGCTTACCGATAGCAGGCTCCACGTGGCCCACCTAAGTACCGCCGGGAGCCTTGAACTGGTAAGGCTGGCCAAAGAGCGGGGATTTAAGGTAACCTGCGAGGTAACCCCGCATCACCTAATCATGACCGATGAGAACTTGCGGGATTATGATACCAATTTCAAAGTAAACCCGCCGCTTCGCCCAAAAGAGCATCTCGAGGTGCTTCGTCAGGGCTTAAGAGACGGCGTCATAGATGCGATCGCCAGCGACCATGCGCCGCACGCACGCCACGAGAAAGAGATGGAATTCGACTACGCGCCGTTTGGGCTTATCGGCCTGGAGACGACGCTTGCACTAATAATAACTGAGATCGTCAACAAGGGAATCATAAGCCTGCCGGAGGCTATCGCACTGATGAGCGTTAAGCCGGCCCGCATTCTCGGCATCGACAAAGGAACGCTCTCGGTAGGCGCAGATGCAGATGTAGTCGTTATAGACACTAACGCTATACTAGAGGTAGACCCGTATCGACTTGAATCGAAAAGCATCAACACGCCGTATGCGGGATGGAAACTAAAAGGCGTGGTGACGGAGGTATTTAGCGCCGGCAACCCGGTGATACGTAACAGTGGATTCGTAGTCTAGGGATGGAGATAGTTGAGTAGTTAGACCCATACGCTGATTACTTGATAAATAAAGGAGTACTATGAGCATTTTAAACAAGAAAAAGGCGATTCTGGCGCTCGAAGACGGCAGAGTCTTCCACGGCTACGGTTTCGGGGCGTCCGGTGAGAAGACCGGCGAGGTCGTCTTTAATACCAGCATGACCGGTTATCAGGAGATATTGACCGACCCCTCATACGCGGGGCAGATCGTGACCATGACCTACCCGCTCATCGGCAACTATGGTATCAATAGCGAGGATAACGAGTCACGGAGGCCGCATGTCGAGGGGTTTGTTGTGCGTGAAGCCGCATCTATCCACAGCAACTGGCGCTCCGAGGGCTCACTCCAGGACTTTTTGGAGTCAAACGGCATCATAGGGATAGAAGGCGTCGACACCAGGGCGCTTACGAAACATATCAGAAGTGCGGGCGCGATGCGGGGTGTCATCTCGGTCGGTGAGAAGAACGTCAGCGAGATTATCGAGAAAGCGAGAAGCGCTCCGTCGATGGTCGGTGCAGACCTCGTCAAAGGCGTCACGGTAGAGAAGGCGTACTCCTGGGACAACGGCGGGGGCGCATACAACGTCGTGGCGTTCGATTACGGCATGAAGACCAACATCATCCGCCGGCTCGCCGGCGCGGGCTGCACTATACGGGTAGTGCCGGCCGGCACATCCGCCGATGAAGTGTTGAGCATGAATCCGGACGGCATCTTCCTGTCGAACGGTCCGGGCGATCCGGCGGCGGTTACCTATGCTATCGAGACGATTCGTGAGTTAATCGGCAAGAAGCCGCTCTTTGGTATCTGCCTCGGGCATCAACTGCTCTCTCTCGCACTGGGCGGAGCGACCTTCAAGTTGAAATTCGGCCATCGTGGCGGCAATCAACCGGTCAAGAACCTGCTCAGCGGCCGTGTTGAGATAACGAGCCAGAACCATGGGTTCGCGGTCGACCCTAACTCGCTTGAGGTCGGGGAGAAGCCCTGGCAGGTGGGCCAGACAATACCAAAAGGCGGCTGGGCCGGGAAGAGTGATTTCGGAGCGGTCGAGATAACCCATATAAACTTGAATGATGGTACCGTCGAGGGCTTGCGCTGTGTAGAGGTGCCGGCATTTTCCGTGCAATACCACCCGGAGGCGGCGCCGGGTCCGCACGACGCGCAATACCTGTTCGACCAGTTTATAGAGATGATGGCCGAATGATGGCAGCAACCACCATTCGGCGGCTATCAGCGGTCAACCGTCAGCTATCAGCGAAGACGGGGCATGACCTGTCGGTAGTTCGCTATATTGCGCTACGGATCTAATGTAAGTCATTTCTACCTTTAAGGACCTACGAGGGAAGCTGAATGCTGAATGCTGAATGCTGATAGCTAAGACAAACGATATAGCAGAATGAATATATGGGCGGGTTTCAAGCATATCAAGTAGGAATAATTAGGAAGTAGAGGTTATGCCAAGAAGAAACGACATCAAAAAAATCTTGATCATCGGTTCTGGGCCGATCATTATCGGCCAGGCGTGCGAGTTCGATTATTCGGGTACCCAGGCGTGTAAGGTGCTGGAGGAGGATGGGTTCGAGGTTGTACTGGTCAACAGCAACCCGGCCACAATCATGACCGACCCGGAATTTGCCGACCGCACGTATATCGAGCCGATCACACCGGAAATCATCGAGCTTATCATTGAAAAAGAGCGCCCGCAGGCGCTGTTGCCTACGCTCGGCGGGCAGACCGGTTTGAATACGGCCGTTGCCCTGGCAGAGAGTGGCGTATTGGAGAGGTACAATGTCGAGCTGATTGGAGCTAAGTTACCCGCTATCAGGAAGGCGGAGGACAGGAGCGAGTTCAAGGCTGCGATGGAGAAGTTGGGTCTTGAGGTGCCGCAAAGCGGGTTCGCCTACAACATCGACGATGCGCTCAGGCTCGCCGAGGAACTCGGGTTCCCGCTGGTCATCAGGCCGAGCTTCACACTCGGAGGCACCGGTGGCGGCATAGCTTTCAACCAGGAAGAATATATAAATATCGTCTCTAACGGCCTCATGCTTAGCCCTGTCACCGAGCTGCTCATCGAGGAGTCCGTTATCGGATGGAAAGAATACGAACTCGAGGTCATGCGTGATCTCAATGACAACGTTGTCATAATCTGCTCCATCGAGAATCTCGACCCGATGGGCGTCCATACCGGCGACAGCATAACGGTGGCACCGGCGCAGACGCTCACCGATATCGAATATCAGAATCTGCGCGACGCATCGATAGATATTATTCGTGAGATAGGCGTTGAGACCGGCGGCTCCAACATTCAATTCGCTATCCACCCCGAGAACGGGCGTGTCGTCGTCATCGAGATGAATCCGCGCGTCAGCCGTAGCTCGGCGCTGGCTTCTAAGGCGACCGGTTTTCCCATCGCGAAGATGGCGGCCAAACTTGCGGTCGGCTATACACTCGACGAGATAGCCAACGACATCACCAAAGAGACGCCGGCTTCGTTTGAGCCGACCATCGATTATGTGGTAACGAAGATCCCGCGTTGGGCATTTGAGAAGTTTCCCGAGACCGACCAGGCGCTGACTACGAAGATGAAATCGGTCGGTGAGGTAATGGCTATCGGCCGTACCTTCAAGGAGTCGCTTCAGAAAGCCATTCGCTCGCTCGAAATCGACCGCTACGGCCTCGGCGGGGACGGCAGGGACGAGATATCACCGGACGAACTCAACACCAAGCTGGCCGTGCCCAATCAAGACAGGCTCTTCTATATCAAATATGCCATTGAGGCAGGGATGAGCATCGATAAGATACACGACTTGACCAAGATAGACCCCTGGTTCATCGACCAGATACGCCAGATAGCCGAGGCAGAAGACGAAATCGCCGGCTATAAACTCGAAGAGATGCCGGATGAGCTCCTGCGTGAGGCGAAGCGCTATGGCTTTTCCGACCTTCAGCTCGCATATCTGACCGGTTCGACGGAGCTGGAGGTGCGTGAGCGCCGTAAAAGGGCGGGTATCGTCGCCACCTTTAAGACGGTGGATACCTGCGGCGCGGAGTTTGAGGCGCATACCCCCTACTATTACTCCACATATGAAAGCGAGTGCGAGGTTCGCGAATCGGAGAGGCCCAAGATAATGATCCTCGGGAGCGGCCCGAACCGCATCGGCCAGGGCATCGAGTTCGATTACTGCTGCGTTCACGCCGCGTTCGCGCTTAAAGAAGACGGCTACGAGACGATTATGGTCAATTGTAATCCCGAGACCGTCTCCACCGACTACGACACCTCGGACCGGCTATATTTCGAGCCGCTTACATTCGAGGATGTTATGAATATCGCGGAGAAAGAAAAGCCGCACGGTGTTATCGTACAGTTCGGCGGGCAGACACCGTTGAAGTTGGCGACCGCGCTCGGCGCGGCGGGCGTCCCCGTCATCGGGACATCACCCGACAGTATCGACCTTGCAGAGGACCGCAAACGTTTTGAGGTGCTGTTACGAAAACTCAACATCAATCAGCCGCCGAACGGGACGGCCACCTCCTACGAGGAAGCACTGGAGATAGCGCGTCGAATCGGCTTCCCGGTGTTGGTGCGGCCCTCATACGTCCTCGGCGGGCGGGCGATGGAGATCGTCTACTCTGAGGATAGGCTCGAGGCGTACATCATCAAAGCGGTTAAAGCCTCACCCGACCATCCCATCCTCATCGATAAGTTCCTGGAGGGGGCCATCGAAGTCGATGTCGATGCCATCTGCGACGGGGAAGACGTCCTCGTCGGTGGTATCATGGAGCATATCGAGGAAGCGGGGATCCATTCGGGGGATAGCGCGTGCGTTATTCCGCCCTATACGCTAGGCGACGATATTATCGGTCAAATAAAGGAATATACCGTACAATTGGCGAAAGAATTACGGGTACGCGGTCTTTTAAACATACAATACGCCGTTCAAGGGGAGACCGTTTATGTGCTTGAGGTCAACCCCCGGGCGTCTCGAACGGTGCCCTTTGTGAGCAAATCTATCGGCATCCCTCTTGCGAAGATAGCGGCGAAAGTCATGGCCGGAAAAACGCTGCGCGAGCTGGGCTATCTCGAGATACCGCCTATCAAGCACGTCTCGATAAAAGAGGCGGTCATGCCGTTTAGCCGGTTCCCGGAGGTCGATACGGTCCTCGGCCCCGAGATGAAGTCGACCGGTGAGGTCATGGGCATCGATACATCGTTCGGTATCGCGTTTGCCAAAGCCGAACTTAGCGCCGGCCTCAACCTGCCGACCAAGGGAAGCGTCTTCATCAGCGTACGAAACAGCGACAAGCGCTCTATTATATTCTTAGCCAAGAAGCTTCATGAGCTTGGCTTTAAGATATACGCGACCAAAGGGACCGCGAATATGCTGAGCCGTAACGGCATAAACGCCGAGGCGGCCAAGAAGGTACAAGAGGGACGGCCCAACGTCGTCGACCTTATCAAGAATCGCACGGTCGACCTGGTAATAAACACGCCGTGGGGCAAGGGAACGCGTGTTGACGGTTACGAGATCAGGACCAACTCGGCCGTCTACGGGATTCCATGCATAACGACTATTGCCGCAGCTTCTGCGGTCGTTCAAGGCATCGAGGCCCTCATCAGCGGTGAGTTGGACGTTAAAGCGATCCAGGATTACCACCGCGATAAGAGCACGGAAGGCCGAAACGACAGCACAGCAATCGAAGCGATTGTAGAGTAGGAGATGTGGGCGGGAGACGAGGGCAGTAAGCTATCAGCTTGTCAGCAGTCAGCTATTAGTGTGTGGGCAAGAGGTGTGGGTAAAGCAGGTACCCGTAGCTCAGCCCAGTAGCTCAGCCCTTTAGGGCTGACGATCAGAGATAGGTTGTAAGCTATACGTTGTTTATCAGGGCTAAAGCCCTGAGCTACGAGAACCATAGCAGGGCTAAAGCCCTTAAGCTACGGGGATGGATGCCGGGGCTAAAACCCTGATTGCCCCCCTCCCTTGATGGGAGGGACCGGGGGAGGGTGAACCCTCACCCTAGACCCACGTGCTGATAGCTGAGTGCTGAAAGCTTTTTATGCTGATGGCTGACAACTATTTATGCTGATAACTGAGAGCTGACAAGTCGACAGCTAAAAAGCTGAAAACTTTTTCGCTCGCGTAACTTGCATGAGGGCTGAACGTTTGCAAGTAGGGGAGCTTTATTTCTGTAGCCGGCTTACGGTTGGTTGCATTATAAGGGAAAAGTAAACATTTCTTGCGAGCCAGCTTTACTTACGATAATAATATAGAATAATAGTGTACTAATAGCTAATAATATTCTTTTTAGCAATCATGCGGGTAACCGACGGCTAAAAGCTGACGGCTGTTTTTATGCAAAGGTCAATGTAGGGTCATAGGGGTTATTGGTTTTATAAATGTTACAGGTCAAAGCAGATATTATTGGAAAAGAAGAGGTAATACCGGGGGTCTTTAGCCTCATCATCGTTTCACCCGAAATCTCCAGGAACGCGAGGCCGGGCCAGTTTGTCCATGTCCTATGCGGGTCGGGTGAGGGATTTATGCTCCGCAGGCCGTTTAGTATACACCGCGTTGTACCGGGCCGGGCTTTCGAAATCCTATTCCAGGTCGTCGGCAAGGGCACCGAGGCGCTCTCCAGAGTTAAAATTCATGATACGGTCGATATTATCGGACCACTTGGGACCGGGTTTAAATATTCCGACGAGATACGCTCGGCATTGCTCATCGCCGGTGGGCTGGGGGCCGCGCCGCTTCTCTTCTTGGCTGAAGAACTGACCGAGAGACAAGTATTATTCTATCCGATGCTGGGGACGAGAACCAAGACGCAGCTTTTGCGCTACATAGATTTCAAGCGGCTGGGAAAGAAAACGTACGCCGCGACCGAGGATGGTAGTTTCGGGCATGAGGGAACCGTTGTCGACCTATTGAATCGCACAGTACACAACATTCGCCCGGAGGTCATCTATGCCTGTGGCCCGGTTGGCATGCTTAAGAAAATATCCGAAACCGCGGATGAGTTTGGTATCGATTGCCAGGTATCGCTGGAGACGAAGATGGCATGCGGCATAGGTGTTTGCCTGGGCTGCGCATGTGTTACGAAGCAGGGTTACAAAATGGCCTGCAAAGACGGACCGGTCTTCAATGCACGCGACATCCTGTGGGACGTAGAGGATTCGACAATTGGGTCCCCGGGGAGTTGTGGCTGTGAAACGACAGGAGTTTAATTAATATATGAGCGTAAACTTGAGCGTTAACCTTTCAGGAATAAAGATGAAAAACCCGGTCATGCCCGCA
>Ga0351925_1016_pt1 | contig 35330 bp, 39 predicted proteins | sample BONcelHT113001D9_FD_206870 | JGI IMG/M metagenome (GOLD analysis project Ga0351925, IMG submission 206870) | Enriched cells from coal bed in the Powder River Basin, Montana, United States - BONCAT cells T11 rep2 HSBNCT.T11.300.1.D9 ... | reverse complement strand
ATGCAATAAGAACCCTGGTTGGCCAGGAAAAAAACGTGGCCCGAATAATTGCCAGGAATGTCAAAGACAGTGGGATTGGAGTAAGTGCCGTGCTGGTTCCCGAAAGTTTACGTGGATACATCCTAGTTGAATCATCCACCAAGCTTGATCTGCAGAACCCAGCATTTAAGGTGCCCCATATGAAAGGAGCCATAGAAGGAGACATCCCATACGAAGAGATAAAAAGCTTTTTAAAGCCGGAACCAATAATAGCTTCCATACAGAAGGGAAGTATTGTGGAACTGATATCCGGACCATTTAAAGGAGAAAAAGCCAAAGTGGTTCGTATTGATGAATCCAGAGAAGATGTGGTTCTGGAACTTATTGAAGCAGCAGTTCCTATCCCAGTTACCGTTAAAGGTGATCAGATTAGATTAATACAGAAGGAGGCAGATTAATGGCAACAGAAACCGTTGAAATACTCATAGATGGCGGTAAAGCCACTCCCGGCCCACCATTAGGTCCAGCAATCGGACCCCTAGGTATCAACATGATGCAAGTGGTGGAACAGATTAACCAGAAAACAGCAGACTTCGAAGGCATGAAAGTACCGGTGAAGATCATAGTGGACACCTCCACCAGAGAGTTCGAGGTTACAGTGGGAACTCCACCAACCACCGCACTGATCATGGACGAGTTAAAGATAGAGAAGGGCTCCCAGGATCCTGGAATGGACAAAGTAGCTGATCTAAAAATAGAACAGGCTCTTAAAGTCGCCAGGATGAAATTCGATGCACTCCTATCAGCAGACTACAAACATGCCACCAAAGAAGTTGTGGGTACCTGTGTAAGTATGGGTATCACTGTGGAAGGTAAAGATCCACGGGAAGTGCAAAAAGAAATCAGTCAGGGTGTCTACGACGAACAGTTAGTAGAAAAAACCTGATTAGATGACTTCTTAAATTTTATAATTCTGGTGACATCCTATCACCAATTATATCTAAAATAAGTAAACACGACTAAAATACAAACACAACAAAATCCAAACCATTAGATTGAACTTTTCACAATTGAAGAGTTCGGAGGAATTTACGTGAAACAAGAGATCTTAGAAGCGGTGAAGAAGGCTAAGGAGGAATCCAAGCCGAGAAACTTCACACAATCCGTTGATGTGGTCATTACCATCAAGGATTTAGACGTGAAAAAACCTGAAAACCGCATAGACGAGGAAGTTCTTCTCCCTAATGGACGGGGTAAAGATGTGAAGATCGCCTTTATTGCCGATGGTGAACTGGCCCTGCTGGCCAAAAACGCCGGAGCAGATATGGTGATCAACAAAGGAGAACTGGAAGAAATGGGCAAAGATCGTAAAGGTGCCAAGAAGATTGCCAACAGGCATGACTTCTTTGTTGCACAGGCCGATATGATGCCATTGGTAGGAAGATTCCTGGGACCTGTACTGGGACCACGGAAAAAAATGCCTAAACCAGTTCCAGCCACCATCAAACCCGAACCCATCATGGAGAGGCTTAAAAGCACAGTAAAAGTGAGAATAAAAGACCAGCCAGTTATACAGGCATTAGTCGGCACACAGGACATGGATGATGAGCTCATTGCAGCCAACATAGAAGCAGTTCTGGCAGTGCTGGATCAGAAACTGGAGAAAGGGCGTAACCAGATAAAATCCATGTACATTAAAACCACCATGGGCCCTGTAACGCGGGTGATCTAAAATGCCACATGTAGCCGAATGGAAAAAGGAAGAGGTTAAAGAGCTCAAAGAGCTGATCGAAAGCCATCCTGTTGTAGGAATGGCAGATCTTTCCGACATACCAGCCCCTCAGCTCCAGAAAATGCGTCAGAGCCTGCGCGGAAGCGCAAAACTCAAGATGTCCAGGAAAACCCTGATGGATCTGGCTCTGAATGACTCTGGTAAAACCAATGTCGAAGTGCTTATTGATCATATGGATGGTCAGCCAGCATTAATATTCACAGATATGAACCCTTTCAAGCTCTACAAAATCTTAGAAGGAAGCAAAACTCCGGCTCCTGCAAGAGCTGGAAGTATAGCCCTTGCAGATATTGTAGTGCCCAAAGGTGATACTGGTTTCATGCCCGGCCCCATACTGGGAGAACTGCAGAAAGTCGGTATCCCTGCCAAGATAGAAAAGGGTAAAATAGTTATAACTGAAGACAAAACCATAGTTGCAGAGGGAGATGAAATCTCAAGGGATGTAGCCAGCATGTTAACCCGTCTGGACATCTATCCTATGGAAGTGGGAATCGACCTTAAAGCAGCTTATGAAGATGAAACAGTTTACACCTCTGACATCCTATTCATTGATGAGGAAGAAACCATATCTGACATTCAGAAAGCATACACCCGGGCACTGAACCTTTCAGTGAATGCTGTGGTGTTCAACAGTGAATCCACACCTGTCATCATATCCAAAGCAGCAGGAGAAGCACTGAACCTGGCTTTCAATGCAGAGGTACTTACCTCCAAAACAACCGACCTCTTACTGGCCAAAGCCTACTCACAGATGCTGGCAGTGGCCTCTGAAGCATCAGCACAAAATGCTGAGTCTGTTGACGATGAACTTCGCGAGAAGTTAAATGCAACAGCTAGTGCAGCAGCCCAACCAGTTGAAGAAGAAAAAGAGGAAGAAGAAGAGGAAGAAGAGGAAGAAGATAACGAAGAGGATGCAGCCGCTGGTTTAGGTGCTCTCTTTGGATAATAAATCATCTGATTGACTTAATAAATTTGAATAAAACTCGAATTGAATTGAAAATCGATTCAAGTGGTTTGAAGTTAAAACAGGATATAATTTGAGGTGATCTCATGGAATACATATACGCAGCAATGTTATTGCACACAGCAGGTCAGGAAGTTAATGAAGAAAGTGTAAAGAAAGTCTTAGAAGCAGCAGGTTCAGATGCAGACGACGCAAGGGTAAAAGCATTAATCGCAGCCCTAGAAGACGTTGACATCGAAGAAGCAATGGAAAAAACCGCTGTAGCAGCCGCAGCCCCCGCAGCCGCAGCCCCCGCTGCAGCTGAAGAAGCTGAAGAAGAAGCTGAAGAAGAGGAAGACGAAGAAGAAGCTGAAGAAGAAGCTGCCGCCGGTCTCGGCGCACTCTTCGGATAAATTCTTTTCCAAGCCAAAGGCCTCCGGGCTTTTTGGCTCCTTATATTTTTTTTACCATTATGATAATACTTTAATAAGTATTTATAATTATTTATTGATTAAACTTATATCCAATCAAAGGCAAACAAAGTTTATATTATAATATAAGCTTAAACGAGACATATATAACCATATTTATATCATACCCCTATTATTAAGCTTACAACAAAGATTTTTAGAAATTATATTGATGATTACTATGTCTGTCCAGTTGGAAAAACTTGGTTACACCAAAAAAGTATGTAAAACCTGTGGTAATGATTTCTGGTCCATAGGTGAACGTGAAACTTGTGGCGATGCACCCTGTGATGAATACCAGTTCATTGGAAATCCAGCCACTAAAGAAAGCTATGATCTATTTTCCATACATGATCTTTTCATACGATTTTTCCAGGAAAGGGGCCACACCCCCATCAGAAGATACCCCGTCCTGGCCAAACGATGGAGAGATGATGTTTTCCTGGTAGGGGCATCCATCTACAATTTTCAACCATGGGTAACCTCAGGACAGGTAAAACCCCCTGCAAATCCACTGGTAGTGGCCCAGCCATCCATCCGCCTGAACGACGTGGATAATGTGGGACGAACCGGGAGACACATGACCTGCTTTACCATGGGCGGACATCATGCCTTTAATTCTGAAGATAACCAGGTTTACTGGGAAGATGAAACAGTGAAATACTGTCACGATTTCATAACTCACTTGGGAATAAATGGAGAAGAGATCACCTTCATTGAATCATGGTGGGAAGGTGGAGGTAACTCCGGACCCTGTTATGAAGTTTGCGTGAGGGGAGTTGAACTAGCAACCCTGGTTTTCATACAGTACCGCACCCTACCCGGAGGGGAAAAAGAAGAAATACCCCTGAAAATAGTGGACACTGGTTACGGATTAGAAAGGTTTGCCTGGATAAGCCAGGGCACACCCACTGCCTATGATGCTTCCTTCGGGCCAGTCATAAAAGAACTACAGGAAATGGCCGGAGTAGAACTTAACCACCGCATACTGGGTGAAAACGCCCAGGTTGCCGGGATGATGGATATTGAAGATATCGCTGATCTTAAGGTTCTGCGCAGCAAGGTGGCAGAGAGACTGGGAATCACATTGGAAGAGTTGAAAGAAGCAACTGAACCCATGGAAGCTATCTACGTTATAGCTGATCACACCCGCTGCCTGGCCTTTATGCTGGCCGACGGAGTCATACCCTCCAATGTCAAAGAAGGTTATCTGGCACGTTTAATCCTCAGGAGGACCATCCGTTTCATAAAAAAATTGGGACTTAACCAGTCATTGGGAGACATCATGAACATTCAACTGAACTTCCTCTCCCAGACCTATCCAGAAATCCGTAACCATCAGGAACACATTCTCCGTGTTATCGAACTGGAAGAAAAACGGTACCGCAAAACCATCAGAAAAGGACATCAGATGGTTAAAAAAAGCATAAAATACCTTAAAAAGGATAAAAAGGATGAAATGCCACTGGACATGCTTATTAAATTATATGATTCCCAGGGATTACCCCCGGATACTGTGGAAGAAGTGGCCCGGGAAATGGACTTCACCGTGAATGTGCCCGATAACTTTTACACCCTGGTGGCAGCCGAGCACTCTGAAGAAACCATGGAAGAGGTTGCACCAGTTGAACTGGACTTCCCAGAAACCATCCTCACCTTCTATGATGAACCTCAGGAGACAGAATTCAACGCCCGATACTTAGGATCTTACCAGAACAATATCATACTGGATCAGACTCTTTTCTACCCTGAAGGAGGAGGGCAACCCTCAGACATAGGATACCTAGATACCGGGGAAGAAAAGATCAAGGTAGTTCATGCGGAAAAATTGGATGGAATCGTACTGCACCGTGTGGAAGAGGAAAAGCTGGAAAAACTCAAACATCGAACTGGATCAACATTAAAAGGGAAAATTGACTGGGAGCGTAGGATTGCCCTGGCCCGTAATCACACCGCCACCCACCTCTTAGTGGCAGCTGCCCGTAAAGTTTTAGGAGACCATATCTGGCAGGCTGGAGCACAAAAAGGTGTTAAAAAGTCCAGGATAGATCTATCCCATTACCAGCGCATCAGCCAAGAAGAACTCCATAAAATCGAAATTATAGCTAACCGCTGGGTGATGGAGAACATCGCTCTCAAGACCCAATGGATGGACCGTACTGATGCTGAAAAGAAATATGGATTCATACTGTACCAGGGTGGAGTTGTGCCGGGAACAAGTATCCGGGTAGTTCAGATACCTGGTGTGGATGTGCAGGCCTGTGCCGGGACACACTGCAACTACACAGGAGAGATCGGCCTGGTGAAAGTTAACCGGACCGAAAGGATTCAGGACGGAGTGGAGCGTCTGGAGTTTTCAGCTGGTGAAGCAGCAGTGGATTCCATGCAGACCAACGATGTTCTGTTACATGACAGTGCTGCCGTGTTTAAGGTGGAGGCCAACCAGCTTCCCAAAACCAGTGAAAGGTTTTTCAGTGAATGGAAAGCCTTTAAGAATGATATTAAACGTTTGCAAAAAGAGGTGGCCAAACTTAAAACTGAATCCCTGGTTAATCAGACCGAAGAAATCAATTCACTGTCCTTTTTATCAGATAAGGTAGATGCCGATATAGGTGAACTGGTTAAGATGGTTACCCAGCTTACTGATGATGGAGGGGTGGATCTGGTTGTTCTGGGTAATGGAGATGGTAAAATTGCTGGCGCTGCATCCCCCAAGGCAATGGATAGGGATATTAAGATCAACGAGATCATCAAAGAAGCCGCTGCCATTATGGGTGGTGGGGGTGGTGGAAGACCTAACCTGGCCCAAGGGGCAGGTCGCGATGCTGATAAAGTTAATGACGCCCTGGAATTTGTGCGCAATGCAGTAAAAGATAAACTGGCTCAGAAAAATCTTAATGGATTTGGATAAAATTACCATTAATATCACTAAAATCCGCACCTCACTAACTGCAATAAGTAAATCAACAAAAACGCGTTTAAGGCTATTGAAATTTTATGGTTTTCCAATTGATCGTTAATTGATTGGGTTTTTTAAGGGTGAATCTAATTGAAAAGAAGCATTCATGATATAAATCAGAAGATCAAGAAGGGTGAAGCCACAGTTCTCACTGCAGAGGAAGTGACTCATCTGGTTATGGATGGTGAAGAACCCACTGTGAAAGATGTGGATGTGGTGACCACCGGTACCTGCGGTATCATGTCTGGAACTGCAGCCATATTTCACCTCCCAGTTTCAGAACCAGGGTCATTTAAAAAAGCCCGTAAGATAACCCTAAACGGTGTTCCCGGATTCCCCGGACCCTGCCCCAATGAATGGTTGGGCTCGGTAGATTTGATGGTTTACGGAACTTCCCACAGCAGCACAGACCCCCAGTATGGAGGAGGATTCCTGTTTAAGGACCTTCTGCGTGGTGAAGAGATTGAAATCATGGTGGAAGATATTAAGGGTAACCTCATCCAATCCAGTGCTTCGCTGGATGACTTTGGAACTGCCCAGATGATCGGAACCCGTTTTGCCTTTAAAAATTATACTGCATTCATTAATCCTGGAACAGAACCTGTATCATCCATATTTAACGCAGTGGATATGGATGGTCCCTTTAAGGGAATTTCATTCTCCGGTTGCGGTGAGCTGAACCCACTCCAGAACGACCCCCAATTAAGTTCCATCCGTAAAGGAACCCGACTACTCATAAACAATTCAGAAGGATTGTTCATTAACACCGGTACCCGTAGCAGTCCTGAAAAACCTAATATGATGATTACTGCAGATATGAAAGATATGGATCCCCATTATCTGGGTGGTTTTCGTACTGGAGCCGGGCCCGAAGTTTACAACAGCGTGGCCACAGCCATACCCATACTGGATGATGAAATCCTCCAAAAGACCTTCATCAAAAATGAGGACATAATTCTCCCTGTCGCCGATATAAGGGGGCGCCATAGTGTTCTAAGCCAGACTAACTATGGAGTTTGGAGGGGTGCTGATGAACGACCAAACTATGAAAGGGAACTATGCCAGAAATGTGGAACCTGCCTGGTTGAAGAAAGATGTCCCACAATGGCCTTCAGTAATCATGAATTGAATAGGGTTCGTTGTTTCGGTTGTGGAATGTGTGCCTACTCCTGTCCCTTCGGCACCTTCCAGATGAAACGAGGGCATGTCACGATAGATTGGGAGGGCCGGGAAAAAGAGTTAGAAGTGAGCTGCCGCCAGTCTGATATTAAGAGGGCCCGTGAATTGGCTAAAGAGCTTAAAAACAGGATTGAAAGTGGAGAGTTTTTACTGAACAACTTTTAATTCTAATATTTTCTTTTTCCCATTATCTAAGCTTATTTTTTTTTTATTAATGCTTTTTTTCATTTTATGGAGATTTTAAGACCTTATTTATAGTTTACGGTTTCTAATTATTCAAATATGTATATATAGTATTATAAAAAGAGATGGTATCGTTAGTGAAAATAATGAAAAAGAACTAAATATTGGTGTTTGGACAATATAACCCTCAAATCAATGAAATATTTCCAAGTAGGGGAAAAACTATGGGAATAAAAAATAATAAGAAAATTACGACTATCACACTTTTATTAATCCTTTCAAGTGTTGCTTTTCTGGTATCTGTGGATGATGTTTCAGCAGCTAATAATTGGACAGTTGGAAATGGAACAGGTTACAATTTCACCAACATTACTGATGCTGTAGAAAGTGCAGAAGACGGAGACACTATAAATATCGCAGATGGAACTTATTATGAACATGATATCCTTATCAATAAAAATTTGAATATAAACGGGGTCGGAGAAAGCACGACTACCATAGATGCTCAGAATTTAGGAAGGATATTCCGTATTTTTAGTGGAATTAACGCTACCATTACCAATATACGATTTTTGAATGGGAATGCAGATATGGGTGGTGCTATTTACAATGAAGGTACTTTAACTACAGAAAATTGTAGTTTCGTGGGTAACACCGCAAAATTTGGAGGAGTAATATACAACAATGGAACTGTAATCGGGAATAACAGTAGTTTCATAGGCAACTCCGCATATCAAGGTGGTGCTATTTACAATTGTAATGAATCAACTTTTAATGAATGTAAATTCGAAAATAACATTGCGGACAGATTTTTAAGCGGTTTTCATGATTGGCATGTATTTTTTGTATGGGCTACCGGTGGAAGCATATTCAACACCGGAACTTTAAATATTAAAAACAGTAATTTCACAAAAAGCAACTCTGCCATTCTCAATGAAGGAAATTTAACCATTGTGGATAGTAACTTCATAAATAATAATTGCGCTTTAGAAAACTACGGATTTTCTAATATAGCGAATTGCACATTCACCGATAACACTGTACAGGAAAAAGGAGGTGCAATATTCAACCAGGGAAATTTAACCATTGCAAATAGTGTTTTCATAAACAACAGTTCTAAAAACGGTGGGGCCATTTATAACACCGGCAATTTAACATTAGATAATTGTTATTTCGAGAATAACAGCGTGATTGCGGGTTGGAATGGAAGCGTATTTGGAGCGGTTAGCTGGGTGGGTGACACTTTCGGTGGCGCTATAAGTAATGAAGGTACTTTGATCATTAACAATTGTATTTTCAAAAATAACCTAGCACATGGTGAAAGTAGTTCTTTATTTGGATACGGTATGTACTCCTATGGCGGTGCCATATACAACACAGGTATTTTAACCATATATAACAGCACTTTCATTAACAACACCGCAAATTGCTATGGCGGTGCTATTTACAATAAAGGCACTCTTACCACAGAAAATTGCACCTTCACAAATAACACTGCAGCAATGGGAGGAGCAGTCTACAACACAGGCACTTCCGAAATACATTATTGCACAATTATTGGAAACACCGCATCTCAAGGTGATAACATTTACTGTGAGTCCCCGGGCTCAGTAAATGCCATACTGAACTGGTGGGGTACCAACAACCCCCAAGAAATAAATGCTTCAGTTGTTGGAAACTTAACGTACATTCCGTGGTTATGGTTAATAGTAAATCCAAAGCCGATCTACATATGGGATATTGTCAATTCTCCCTTCATAACTAATATTATAACAAATTTAGCCCCTAATTCCAGTGAAGATTTTGTGCAAATGACCGGAAATTTCGTAGAAAATTCTTCCATTGGAACTAACTCAAATAATCAAGATGAAAGTCAATACTCTCCTGATGGCCTAATTATTATGGGGTTAACTGTTTTACTGGGAATGATAGGGTTAATCTATCTATTAAATTTACTTTAATGGAAACACTCGGAAAGAATTAAAAAGAGATAATCAGGATCATAGACTTATTTTAAGGACTTTGAGGATTTTATCCATGATAAAATCCCTATTCTCCAGGGTTAAATTAAAGATATTAACATCTTCCCTACTTTTAACCTTTAAAATAAATGGGTAATTGGAACGCTGCTGAATAACTGCAATTACTGGTTTCTGGCTTTCCATTACCTCCCACACTGTCTGGGAAAAAGAACTGCTTGCTAGTTCCATGGGTGCAATTTCATCAATGAATATGTAATCAGATGTTTTCAGGGCATTTTTCAGGGCTAAAACACCCACGTCATTGATTTCATCTAAATTAATTCTGTATCGGCCCAAACTTGGACCTTTGGTGTTGTGTATGCTTGCCAGTATTCCTTTCCGCAGCGAAGCAATGTCAACGATATTAAAACCAGTTCTCCTACTATTTTCTCTTATTTCAGGACAGTACATTCCACCAATAGAAAACCCACTATCTCTAATCTTGTTTTTTATTTCTTCTAAGAGAGTGGTTTTGCCAATACTTGGAGGTCCTGTTATTAAAATGTTCATATTAACCACTTGCCCGGGTTAAATGTACTGAAATGATTTGTCAAATGATTTTAAAGGTAAAAAAGGTAAAAAATCTGGGCGGAAATGTTCATGGTAGGAGGTTCTGTATTTTCCCGGAGAAGAAGATGAATCCCATTACAAATCCAATAAGCAGTGCCAGGACTAAAAAGAGGATAGCTGTTGTCATGATAGAACTCTGTTTTTTTTCAGTGCCATAATATGCATCCAGATCATACCCTCTTTTCACTGATTTTTTCTCTGGGTAATTTTCAGGATTATATTTCCCTTTATAACCTTTATTTTTACCATGTCGATTATCATAACCCCTATCCCGATCATATTTATTATTATAACTCTTATTTTTTTTATATTTTTTATCATAACTCCTTTCTGAGTTATAGGACTTATTATGATCATTATCCCCACCAAAATTCTGATTATGGCTTAGATCCTGTTCAGCGGGATTGGAGTTATTTTCTGGTTCGTATCCTTGATCATGAACATTTTCCGGATTGTTCCTCTTACCATAATCATCTTGATGGAATTCTTCATGAGGATCCTGATCATAGTCATCCCAATTCTGATATGGTTCCTTTTGATAGGATTGGTCTGAATGATTTTCATCTTCTGAGTAGTAGTCTGCTGAGCTTTCTTCATCTGTTAAGTATTCTCCCCTCAGATATTTCTTCTGCAGAGGTTTGTGCTCAGAGTTAAATATTTCCATACCACACTTAGGACAGTGGTTATCCCTTTTTCCTATTGGAGCACCACAATTTTCACATATCATGTATTAAACCCCGATTGAATCTCAGGCATTATCCTAATTTTATCTAAAATTTGTCATACTTGCTGATAATCCTTATCTAAGACAACACTAACTGAGTAAAAACTCCTAAATCTCAACCATAACCTCATTTCTTCTAAAAAATCCAGGTACAGCGGGATTATTATATTGTGCTATGATGAAATTAGATTTGGGTTTGATATTATTTTTAAGGAGCCATTTTTTTAATTCTTCCATCTCTTCAGTGGCAAGTTTATGATTTACTCGACCTTTGAATCTTAAAACAGCCATTTTCTGGTTCCTGATTTCCTTAAATTTGATCCGCTCATCATCAGGAATAGGAAGTGTATCCAGAGTGTATTTGGAAGGCAAGGTAAATGAGATTCTATAGGTATGCTCCCCCGATTCTTCTTCAGTTACTGGAGCAGCCATTGGAATATTTTCAGATTCACCACTTATTCCTTCAATAGCTTCTTCGGTAACCGGAGCAGTCATGGGGATTTTTTCAGAATTAGATATGTTTTCCCCTGACACGGGTGCATTCATTGATATTTTGTGACTTTTTTTATTCCCACCAAAGATATAGGTTGCCAGTATGGAAAATCCCATACCAATAGCCTGATCATAATCTGCCACCACATCCACCTGGGCTAGGATATAACCTGGATATACCCTAATTTCAATGTCACCATCTTTACTTTCAACAGTATATGCTGGACTTTCGGTTATTTTAACAGTCCCCCCTTACTGTTTGATACTATTATTTGATTATTATTTTCTCTAAACTTACTTAAATGATTTTCCAGTGAAAATAAAGTAAAATATGTGGCCAAAGAAATTTCGATTGAATAGATTGGCAATTTGGGATCATCACATCAGTATCTGCTGTTTTATTTTCTTCAATTCCCACCCCCCAAATGATTTAATAACATTACGAGACAAATATTATAGTAACAAAGGGGGTTTGATAATGGATAATGAAGCAAGAAGAGAAATTATTGCCAAGTCTCCCATAAGTTTGGAGGGGTTGCGAAAATTAAACATAGGGGCCGGTGCACTGCACTTCATCCAGGGAATAATCATGATCGCCCTGGGGTTGTGGCTTACCTGGACCCAGGAGATCTACACATTTTACATCAAATTCAATATAGTATCGTTTAAACCTTTTGTAGCTGAGATAGTGCCAGACCCCACGGTGGCATTTACTGTTGGTTACTTGGGAGTGATACTTGCATCATTCCTGTTGATTTCAGCCATTGCCCATTTTACCATTGCCTTTGTAAAGACTAAAAATTACAATGATAATCTGATGAAGGGTATGAATCCCTACCGTTGGTATGAGTATTTCTTCTCCAGTTCCATAATGCTGGTTATAATCGCCACCTTTGTGGGAGTTTGGGATCTATGGTCCTTGGTAATGATCTTTGTTTTAAATGCCGTGATGATCCTGTGCGGATATTTAATGGAAAAGATCAATTATTACACCAAGGAAACTGATTGGTCTGCCTATCTAGTAGGATGTCTCTCTGGATTTGTTCCCTGGATAGTTTTAGCCGCATACTTCATAGCCGCACTGGGATCCACTGAAACCAACCCACCCACCTTCGTTTACGCCATACTGGCCATCTACTTCATCATGTTCAACACTTTCTCCATTAACATGGTACTGCAGTACAAGGGTGTTGGGAAATGGAAGGATTATCTCTACGGTGAAAGGGTGTACATAATCCTCAGTTTGATTGCCAAAACCGCCCTGGCCTGGCTGGCGTTTGTGGGAGTTTTCGCACCGTGAAAAAAACGTGAATTGAGAACAGTAATCTGGTGGATCAATAGAACTAGATTACTAAACTCTCTTTTTTTACTATTAATCTAAAAATTTAATCTAAAAAATGTTAAAAGGTCAATTAAATGAGTATAATACAATCGAAAAAGAAAATAATCCTAATTACCCTTTTAATAATTATTTTAATTGGAGTAGGTGCCTTTAACTATTATGTTTCTGATTATTATCATGCAGATAGCAGGGCAATGGCCGCGTTAAACTCAACAGATTCCTACACTGTACAGAATACCGCTGATTTTATTACTTTCACTCCCGTCAATAACCAGAGCACCACCGGGGTAATCATATATCCTGGAGCCAAAGTACAAGCAGAATCTTACTCAGTAATAGCATCCCAACTAGCTAATAATGGTTATACCACTATAATTGTTAAAATGCCATTTAATTTAGCATTTTTCGGTACGAACAAAGCAGATGATGTCATCAAAAATCATCCGGAGGTAAGTTCCTGGGTGATTGGTGGTCATTCATTGGGTGGTGTTTTTGCATCTGATTATGCGGTGAACCATCCGGACAGAATAAAAGGAGTGGTATATTTAGCCAGTTATCCTTCAACCAACGCATCAAATTCCACATTTAAAGCACTTTCAATCAGAGGATCCCTGGATGGGCTTACCCTGGCTGAGGATATTTCTGCTAATCTTGGTAAATTCCCGGTTAACACCACCTTCATCACCATTGAAGGAGGGAATCATTATAACTTTGGTGATTACGGAACCCAGGCCGGAGACAATAACAGCACCATAACCCGGGAGGAACAGCAGAATCAAACCATAAAGGCCATACTGGAATTTCTTAAAACCATTTAGGGTAGAATTTTAAAATTAACATTGATCGTAACCAGGAGAACAATTGCAATCCATAAACTCTGAACTAATCAAATTAAATTTGGAATAAAATAGCATATTTAAAGTAGAATTTGAATTAAAGTAAAAAAAAGTAAAAAAAAGTAAAAATGACCGTTAAGATAAAATAAATATCCGATTTAAGGTATTATACGCAAGTAATGTTCTTCATTGGTTCCGGCGTTAAATTCAATACTGCTCACCAGTTCCATCCAATCTTCAAATATTTTCCAGAGAACATCATCTGCTGCGTAGATACAAAAGACAGTTTCATTCTCATCTTCCATAACTACCCTTTCCACATCTGGATAATCTTCTTTAATATCATTATAAATATCATCAGCCGAAACTGGTTTATTATTATCAATTTTTTCCATGTAAATCCCCTAAAAATACCTTAGAAATATTTTAGTATTATCTTCTTAATCATTTTGATTTTAATTAATTAAATTTCCAATCAATTTCATCATTTTTCAACTATTTTAATCGAACAAATTCCAATTCTACTAATCTTAATCCAACAAAATCCAATTCAACTATTTTCAATCCAATTAATCCACTGATTAATGAAATTCTTATTAACCCCTTTGTGGTCTTATCCATCTATTTACTGCTTTTTTTCACTGGTTGGTAAAATTAAAACAATCTTTAACCGACAACCCGCAGACTGGGCACATTTAGAGGAGGTACAACGAAAGGTCCTAACTGACGTTTTTTATGGGAAGCTGCCTTTGAATCCTTCAAAAGTGAAAAAATATTCCCGGAAAGCATGGCATTTTTAATTGGATAAACTAATTCCCCGTTTTTAATTTTAAAGGCGTTCATTGCTTCTACTGAAAAATCTCCAGATATGGGATTGGCAGTGTGCGCCCCCAGTACATCGGTAACCAATAACCCCTCTTTTATTTCTGAAATTTCTTTAAAATCTTTAAAATCAACAATTAGATTTGATAAACTAACTGAAGGCATGTCATTGAAGGAAGCACGCATCCCATTACCAGTACTCTGGACATTTCCCTTGTTGGCAGTATGTATGTCATACAAAAAGTTACGTAAGACCCCGTCTTCTATTATGGTCGTTTTCTGGGTTGGTGTTCCTTCTCCATCACAATGGGAAGAGTAAAGGCCTCCATTGAGTGTTCCATCATCATAGATGCTCAAGGAAGATGATGAAACCTTGTTATCCATTTTATCAGCATAGATTGATCTTCCCCTCTGGACGTTATCCCCATTTATTGCCTGGGAGAAGGTTGAAAGAAGACCTGCTGCGGCATGGTGATCCATTATAACCTCCATGTCCCCAGTTTCGATTGTTTTACCTCCCCTGGAATTTAAAGCAATTTCACAGGCTTTGTTGGCTACTTTTTCAGGATCTATGTCCAATTTTCGGGATGATGCAGATTCACTGGCGGTAGATACTCCTTCCCCATCAGGGATATTCACGGCTATAAAACCGGAAAAATAAGTGGAAGTATCTTCACAGTTTACTCCCTCGGAGTTCATGATTAGATTTTTTGCAAAGCCAGCAGAAACCCCACCGGATGTTGGCTGACAATTATTATCAATAACCGTGCCAATCATGACTTTTCCCAGTTCAATGGTATTTTCCAGTTCCAGAGTATTGATTTTTTTGTCAAAAACACCTTTAACTCGAGGATATTCCGATTTAGATGCGAATGCAAAGTTTTCATCAGCCAGGTTGGACTGGGCATTGGAAATTGCCCTGGCAACTGTTTCCATTATTCTTTCAGTTTGGGTGGTGTAGGCAAAGCCCATCCTATCTCCACAGATAACCCGGATGCCCACACCCATGGAATAGGCTTCCTTGGCAAAGTCCACCTGGTCATTCTGTATGGTGGAATCCACAGTTTCCGTAATTTCAACATATATTTCCGCCTGATCAGCACCTTTAAGGGCATGATCCAGTGCCTGGTTGGCTAAATCGTTCATCATGATAAAAACCTCTCTAATGCCTCTTTAACTCCGTCTCCGTATGGTTTCTCAGTCACATAATCTGCAATGGATTTGAGTTCGGGTTCGGCATTGGCCACCGCCACCTTCACCCCCGCTACTTCAAGAAATTCCCGATCGTTTTCACTGTCCCCCACTGCCAGGACCTCCTCCGGCTTTATACCCATATCTACAGCAACTCGCACCAGAGAAGTGCCCTTATTTATCTCAGGATCAGTGATGTGCAGTGCAAAATTGGTATCGTATATTTTCACATCAAAGTCTTTAAGGGTTTCTTTCACCTGTTTTACAGGGATGGTCCTGTAGAATGCAATTTCTGAAATCCGTTGATCAGAAAAATCAACTTTTTCAATAGGATACTTAGTTCGTAAGAAATCATAGGCATCCTTACACTTTTGAATATCTCCCAACACCATCCTACCCTTCGATGATTCAATAACTCCACCGTTTTCTGCAACCAAACCTCCAGAAGTTCCAATGAAAATGGAAAGAGTTTTGGTAACTGGTAGGATGTTGCCAGTGACAATGATAACCGGAATGCCCCTTTCTTCTGCTGCACGGATTGATTCCATGGCACTGCAACATAACCTTCTCTTACCATCAGTTATGGTGCCATCAACATCCACTGCTACTGCTTTAATCAATTTATTTCACCAGTTGATAGATTATTTACTATTTTTTCATATAATAATGAATTATTTCCTATTTTTCACACAAATAATATGGATTATTATCCTATTTTCACATAATAAATTCCGGTCGGTGCGATGAATGGTTTAGAATGAACCATATCTATGGGCAATGTTGCAGGTTCCTTCTTTACTGACCATGCAGGCTCCAATGGGGTTGGTGGGGTTACATTCTTTTTTGAATAGTTTGCAGTCTTCTGGGCGGGCCACTCCTCTGAGTATGGCTCCACAGATACAGCCAGAAACTACCTCCGGGATACTGCCCACTTCAATGTCGAACTTCTCCCGGGCATTCACGTCACTGAATTCACTTTTTATATCCATAACTGAGTCCGGTATGGGTGGAAAACCCCTCCACTCTTTACTGGTGATATAGAAAACTTCTTCCAGAAGTTCCTGAGCTTTTAAATTTCCTTCTTCTCTTACTGCTCGTTTATATTCATTCTGAACAAATGCCTTACCCTCATCAATTTGTTTAAGGATTAAATATACAGCTATTAATACGTCCATGGGGTTGAAGCCAGTTACTACTTGGGGTATTCCGTATTTCTCCGAGAAAAGATCATAGGGTCTGGTTCCAATGATGGTGGAAACATGGCCAGGTTCTATGAGGGCGTTTAGATTCACTTCACCCGATTCTATAAGGAATTTGAGGGCCGGGGGTATCATTCGGTGACAGGATAAGACTGAAAAGTTTTCTGGAGGACCAGCAACTATCTCCGCAGCGGTGGTTGGTGCGGTGGTTTCAAATCCGGCTGCCATGAATACCACTTCATTATCGATATTTTGAGCCAGTTCCACTGCATTGTTCACACCATAAACGATCCGAACATCCGCACCTTCGGCCTTGGCTTCGGCCAGGGATCCACTTCCACCAGGGACCCTTAACATGTCTCCGAAGGTTGCGATGGTTACTCCCTGCCTGGCCAGTTGAAGACATTCTTCCACTTCACGTGCTGGCACGCAGCATACTGGACATCCGGGTCCAGCCACAACTTCCACTTCGGAAGGTAGCAGGGTTCTGAGACCGTGCTGCATGATAGTGTGTTCGTGTGATCCGCATACATGCATTATCTTTACGGGTTGGGCTATGTTTTCGATGCGTTTTACTATTTCCTGGGAGAAGTCTTTTATTGTGTTCATGAGCTACACCTGATACTCTTGATACAAACTATGAGTATGTATTTATCCATAAAATCTGCAATGTCTTATTAAACATAGATTAAAGATAATTTTTTGTCTTTGATTATCTGTTTGAAATATAGGTTAGATACTGTTATATGGTTTTGGGAAATGACATTGAAATTTTGTATGAACCGTTTATATTAGCCGAGAGTAATACCTGAAAACTTCCAAAAACCACAACCCACCAACTATTATCCGATTAAAATGATTATTTTTTGAAATTGAAGATTTAAAAAAACTATTATTCTAATAAAAATTTCTATTTAGGCCCAAATAACCTTATACTCTCTTAAAATAATTATTCGACAGTGAAGGAGAGTATTAGAGTTATAGTTATATATGTAAAGTATCAACTTATTTTTAAGGATACAAATAGATGATGTGCTTTTGGAAAATCGGATAATGGTTGTTAAAATGAAGGCTGCTGTGGTTGGGCTGGGAGTAGAAGGCATTAATGCCGTTGAATCACTTCTCGATCATGGTTATGAAGTTTATGCTTCAGATATTAATCTTAACATTGAATTAAAGCCAGGTAAACACCTGGATATAGATCATGGATTCCATGATTTTCAGAAAATAGAAAGTGCAGATGTAATTGTTTTAAGTCCAGGTTTATGGAACAAGCCTGTTTTTAATAAAATTAAGTCCAATGGAAAACTTTTATCAGACGTTATCAATTCTCATCGCTCTTTATTTACCATAGGAGTTACTGGTACCAACGGTAAAACCACCACCACCATGATGATTGCCAGCATACTGCAGAAGGCCGGTATGAAGGTTCTTACCGGAGGAAATGCAGGTGGAGGTTTTAAGGGTTACACTGAGGTAATTTTAGAAGCTGCATCTACTGATTATGATGTTCTTCTGGTAGAAATCTGTGATATGACTCTGGATTTCTGTAATGATAATTTTGATTTTGACCTGGTGGTGGTGACCAATGTTGGACGAGATCACCTTGAATTCCACCAGTCAATGAAAAATTATCTTAAATCCCTGGAAAATTTTGTTCAGGGAAAGAAGGTTGTTTTAAATCAAGAAACTGAAAATTTAGGCCATTTTAGTGAAAAAGCAGCTGAAATTCATTTTTTTAACATGGTTCCCTATAAACTGAATTTGTTCGGGGATTTCAACCGCAAAAACGCGTCTGCAGCTTCAAGAACTGCGGAAATAATGGGAATATCCGATGATATCATTGAAAATACCCTTAAAGATTTCAATGTTTTACCCGGGAGGGCTATGATCATTGATCTTCCCCACTCCCAGATAGTGGTGGGTAAAACTGATAATGCCGATGCAGCAGCAGCAGTGTTCAATGAAGCAGATTTTCCAGTTATAATTCTTGGAACTCCACGTAAAGGTGAAATGTGTCGTTTAGAAATCTTCAGAGAAGCTTCCAGAACAAATTCAGAGATCATTGCTATCTTCCCCGGCCTGGAAGATACTCGGGATGATGTTCTTAAGGTGCTGGATGAAGAAAAATACACTGGAACAATTCATAACCTGACCAATGTGGAGGATGTGGTCAAATTCGCACTAAAGTGCTCCGAAAGGTATCCTCATGTATTCATTGGCGGTAATGGACAGCTTAAGATTATGGAAATAACAGAAAGTTTGAAGGAGGCCATTTCGGCAGAATAAAAGTAATATATAATATTGGAGGATTATGAAAATGCGCAGATCTTTGTTGAATCCGATACTGGCCTTTGGTGTTTTGATAATATTGATGATGGGTTTTATTTATATTGGTGACACCATTGAAGGCTATTTTCCTCCCCAAAAACCAGAAGAAATCACCGCCATGTCCATTGGAGATACAGTAGTTTCTGGTATGAAAGTGGTTGATGATGCCAAAGTTAGGAAAGTGCCAGTTTTGTATAATTTTGAGTATTTAAAGAATTTATTTGAGGAAGAAAAATACTTGCAGATCTTTAACGGACTACTAACTGGATCAGTGGAAACACCCCTGGCTAAGCTGGCCAGTGGCAGTATCTCCGCCCAGGGAGTGGCCCTAGGATTTGAAGGTCCGGGCTTTTTAAGTGTGCAGGGACAGCAGCTGGTAGTTAACCCCCCTCAAACATTTGTATGGGGTTATAAAACCGGTTACACCGTGGGAGTTAAAACCAAAGATGGTTTGGAGATACGGGAAGGGGGTAAATCAGGAGAACTGGTGAAAACTATATCCTCCTCTGATATTAAAAATGAAACCATTCCCCATGAATACGTCAGCATCACCACCTTCAAGAAATGGTACAACAGTTCAAATGTGGGCGATTATATAAATCTGGATTATTCCCTCACTGGATTTAACGATGGTCGGAACCAGGTCACCCCAAGTGAAATAAAAACCTTTTTCGGTGATTCAGTGGTCACCTATATGAAAAATTATCCCACTGGTTCACCAGTGATGGCCTACATGGGCCCCCATACTGAAAATGTAACTGCCAGTTTTGCTGAATCTTTAGGTTCCCATCCGGAATATGGTGATGCAGCCCGTGCTTATAATGCCATGCAATTTGCCAGGGCATGGAATGGTACCATAATACCGCCTAAAACTGGATCAAATGGAAAGGAAAATATTGGTTTTGACCCCTGTCCAGATCCCAATGCCACCGGTGGATCAGCTGTCCACGGGGTGTGTCCTGCTGCCCGATCAATCAGGGGAGCCACTGCTGCTGCAGGTTTACCACTGCCCAGCGGGATTAGATGGGATGAACTGGCTATTGCCTATGACACCAGCCCCACAGTAGGGGTTAAAGTCTATAACAACCATAATTATCCCATAAAATTGGTTATGTGGACCGAAGGAAGTGGAGCAGGACTGGTGATTTACTCCAGGGTGGTTAAACTCAGTTAACAGTCCGTTTTCCCCATTTATTATTCTTTTTTAAGGAGACTAACCATGAAAGGAGTATCATGTATTATCACCGCAGCCGGTAAAAACAGACGGATGAGAGAAGACCTTCAAAGTAAAGGAATGACTATAACACATAAGTTACTTCTTGAAATCAACAGAGATCCCATAATAAATTTCACAATCAAAAAAGCACTCCAAACTGATTTAAACGAATGTATTGTAGTTCTCGGACATTTCATGGATGAGTTATACCCGTTATTAAATGATGTGGATGATAAGAGACTCCATATCATAGAAAACTCTGATGTGAATGTGGAGTTATCCCAAACACTCCTAAATGGAGTGATTAATTCTAATTATGATTATTGTTTGTGCCTGGCAGGGGATCAGCCCACGATTACCACTGAAACCATGCAAAATCTTATGGATCAGTTGATAAATAGTCCTCGTCCTGAAAACACGGTAACTATTCTCTCCCGTGGTAAAACAGGGTACCTGGATAGTGCTCTGGGACTGGGCATGCCCTTTGCCTGTCACTCCTCCCTCTTGAAAAGTTATCTTCATGGTGAAGAAGATAACCTGAATCCCATTTTAAGGAGGATGGTTGCCGATGGAGTAGAACTTTATGGTGTGCCGGGACAGAATGAATTGGAATTGATTAACATTAATCGCTACGATGATTATCTTAAAGTTCGGAAAATGTGGGAAAAAAAGAAGAGAGAGTAGAAATAATTAGTATTGGACTATGAAGCTGTTGAATAGATTTTTTTTAGAAATAAATAGAAGCTTAGAAGTTTTTTTTGTAAAAATATTAAGTAGGATAATATCTTAAGTAAGATAATATCCTTTTAACTCATGTTTTCCAGTGCATTGATAACGCAGCCAATATTTTCCCCAGTGAGGCCCACAATAACATCATCTTCTTTTATATCCGCGTACTGCCGGGATCCACTGCATCCCAGGGTAATGTTAGGTCTGCGGCGTAGGAATGGTCCTGCAACAGCATCAGCACATATGGACTGAATACCTGCAAAGTCAGCGTCAACACGACCACCCATGGTGTAAACAAGTGCCTGGGAGAGTTTCAGTGCCTGGGCAGGGTTGGCAATGACTACAATTACATCCGGGTCAAAGTTAGCCTTCTCCAGAGGTGCGTATACCAATGCATACATTATTGGGTCTATTTTTGGTATGGATTCCATGGTTTTTCTGGCTGATCCTATGCTGGAGAATCTTCCCAGCCCATAATAGAATTCCCCAGTTTTCACCTTCTCAGGTGCTTCTTGAAGACCAAGGGCAGCTGCTCCCCCTTTACACATCTGTTCTTCTGCGGTGGCATAAAAAACACTTCCCCCACTGGCTTTCTGCACCAGTTGACAATGCCGTAATTTTTCATCGGCCTTAGGAACACCTTCCGGAATATCCTCTTCTCTTAAAACAAATTTAATGGCAACTGGAGACTTTTTAAGACCCAAGTGTTCCTTTAACTTATCGGCTATGAAATCATATCCATTTGACTCACACATTAAGTTCACCTCTAACTTATTGGTATACGAGTTCATAGAAAATATAATTTTTCAATTTATAGGATGTTGGAAAAACAATATCCCCCAAAAAAATAGAATCCATAAAAAATAGGAAAACTAGAAATAAAAATAAAGAAGAAATAAAAAAGTTTTAAATTGATTTAATACCTTCTACAATTCCTGCTATCTTTTCCTGGATATGGGATGTGTTTTCAACCACTGTCCCGGTGACTATGATATCTGCACCGGCTTGAGCTACTTTTTTAGCATCTTCACCAGTTCTTATACCTCCGCCAACCATCACTACATGGTTTGTGAACATTTTAACTTTCTGAATCATCTCACCCGGTATTACCTGTTCTGCTCCGGAACCTGCCTCCAAATAGAAGAATCTCATTCCCAAAAATTCTGCAGCCATTGCATAAGCAGTGGCAATATCTGGCTTGTTTCGCGGGATTAGTTTAGCATCTCCCACCCATCCGGCTGTCCCACCAGGCTGTACAATCACATATCCCATGGGTATGGTTTCGATTCCTATTTTTTTAACCTTTGGCGAACCCAGTGCCTGGGCACCGATGATCCAATAGGGATTGTTAGAGTTCAGTAAGCTCATGAATAAAATGGCATCAGCATAACCACTAACCCCTGTAGTGTTACCAGGGAAGAGTATGATAGGAACATCCAGATTTTCCTGAAGTATTTTCGCAGTAGCATCCAGATCCTGAGAATCAGTGGTGGACCCACCCAACATAATACCATCAGTACCCCCAGCAACTGCTTCAGTAGCAATTTCTAAAGCCTTTTGAGGGTCCTGTTCCTCTGGATCAAGAAGGGTTAGGTGAACCTTTCCCTTCTTCAGGGATTCCCTTAAATATTCTTCTACTTTCATCAAGATCACACCCTAAACAACAATTAAACAATGAAAACTATAATATTTATGTGAAAATTTTATTAACTCGATTTTTTCCATTAAGTGGATTAAAAAATAAATATTATGTATTTTCCCAATCCTCAGAATTAAATGGATCATAAAGAGGATGGAGTGGGAAAATATTATCCTCTAGGTTCTTTGGCTTTGAACCTCAAACCCTTGTATCCGCATTTACGACATGTTTTAGCGGTTGGGGGGTTTCGAGCGTTACATTTGAGACAAATTTTAATCTTGAATATTCTATTCTCTGCTTCTTCGAATCTAGCCATTATTTAGCCTCCTATGAATTCATTTTGAATATTTACAACTTCCCCGCTATTACTAGCCTGGGAATATGCCTCTAAGAGCTCATGGTTGAGCTCCAGAAAATGAGGTCCCCACTTGAAGTGGGACATAATCTGAATAGCATTATCTTTAAGCCCCACTATATATAAGGTTGCTGCCACAGCTTCAGCAGTGGATAGGATACATGGCTTACCATAGTTGGTGGGATTGGCCGCCACCAGGAAAGGAAGGGACCGATGGGTTGCAGTACCTCTGAACATTGCGGAGGACTTGTTAATCCGTTTCCACGAACAATCCAACCCAACAATACCTTTTTCAACCACTAAATCATGGTCTTCAGGTGACACTGACTTGGATGCGAATGGATCCAATACCAAAGCGCCTCTGGGAATTTGGCTTAGGCGGTTGACCATTCTGATCTGTCTCTGTCGGGCCAGTTTACGTGTGGTGCATTTCTTGGGATCACACTGCTCTGCATGGTATATAACTATTTTATGGGGCATAGAATCAAAATTTAAAGATTTTAACTATTATTTATTGGATTTGTATTTAAGGGATTTATAATTTTCATGTGGCAATTTATCAATACCAACCTGAATTATTTTATTTTGAAAGTACTGGTATTTAGTCTTTTAAAAATTCTGTGAAAATCATTATTAAACTATTACACTTGCTAAACATTACTTTTGTTAAACATTACACATTTAAAATTCAGTATTACATTCTCATTCAATCTTTATTAATTAGTATTACATCCTATCCTTATATTTGAGTTCCTGAAACTTAACTGTGAATGAAGTGCCATTAGTTCTATCAAGTTTTATGGTTCCATCTATCTGTTAACTAAACTAGTGATTAATTGAAGCCCCAATGTATCTGCTTTGAGGAAATCAATTTTTTGAGGTAAACCAATACCATTATCACTCACCCTTAACTCTAAACCATCATCAACTCTCTTAAATTGAACTTTTATTTTCCCTTTCTTATCAATAAATGCATGTTTTATACTATTGGACAACAATTCACTGTATATCAAGCCACAGGGGATGGAAGTTTCAATATTTAGCATGATATCTTTCTCAAGGTCTAAATCTATCTCAATACCTTTATCTTTAACGAGGTAGGTGTAAACCAGATCTGCAGTTAAGCTTTTGTAATGGCTTCTTCACCCCTAGACGCAACATAGGGAACTTCATAACCAAATGATTCAAGGGTGCGCTTAATATCCATGGCTTCTATACCATCATCTTCCACCAGGAGAATTTTTTCCCTTGCCAAGAATAATCACCTTGCCCCCAATTACCAGAAGTAAACTAAATTATCCATAATCAATGACTCCCCTTTATCCATGAACCAATAATCTCTAAATTAATCACCAAAGCAATTAATTCCAAATTATACGCCCATCAATTAACGGATCTATCTTAAATATATATTCTTAATCCTATTTTATTTTTTGTTACTGGATACATCCTTTTCATCCCAAAGGTATTTCCTACCTAAACTACATAATAATAAAAAGGTGTAGGAAGGAATAGGGGAATGTGGACAACATGGAACGACAAAATATTATCCTGGCAGGTGTAGTTATTTTGGTGATATTATTAGCTTTTATTATTGCCATGGGCCTATCTGGAAATAACAGCTTCCAAAATGGCCAATTGTACTTTGAATACCCCCGTGCCTGGAGTCAAGACCATGTTATTGGAAATTTCAGTAATGATACCCTTTACTCGGAGATTACATTAAAATCCAGTTTCCCAGGCACCACTGGACAAGATCAACCCGCCTTCATTATACTGAGTATGCGACCAAAATCCCAGGGTTTAATTAACACTCCCAATGCAACATCCCTAGTAACCAATACCAGTAATTCTTCACAAGTTAGTGTGGGAGTATCTAATCTTACAGCAATCCAGTTAGGAAGTTACAGTCAAAACATAGCCCAGAAAACAACAGTTATTGAAAAAAATAAATATTATTACACTGTTGAATACATATGCCTTCCTTCCTCAATGAATCAGACTGAAGAAGCGTATAATCAGATTTTAAAGACATTTAAAATTGTTTAATAAAAATTGTTACTAATGTTCTTTAAAACTAATATTTTTCTTTTATTAACAATTTTATCTCTTATTTTTAACTCTAAGTTTTATGTTTACGGTCTCAGAACTATATGGCCTCAAAAATTTGTTAATTAAAAAAATGTTATATTTTCTCCCTTTCATAATCCAATATTCTGGCAATAACTCCACCCGGATTCTTTAACTCTTCCAGATCATAGTAACGTCCCCCTGAGGCCAGGGCAAGCTCCATATTCACTTCATGCCCATAACGCACTGATCTTTCAAAGTTTATAACCACAGTATGTATTTCTTTTTCTTTAATCTTCTCCGCAATCAAGATAGCATCTTTCATGGGCCCTTCTTCCAATCCCACATTAGGCATGCCATCAGAGAGTATTATTAAAAGGGGTACGAATTCTGCCCTTAATTTCTCCTTTTTTAGTATCTCTAAACCCCTCTTCATCCCAGCAGCTAAAGGGGTGGTTCCTCCCACTCGAATATTATCAACTTGTTCACGGAAAGAAGTAGCCCTACGGGTGGTGGGAATAATTATCTCTGCTTCCTCCCCCTTAAAGCCAACAACACTTATTCGATCCTGGTGACGGTTAGCATCATCAATAACACTGTTTAATATCCCCTTTAACCGGTTTGCTTTTCTATCGGAGAACATGGATCCACTGATATCCACCACCATAACAATAGATGCCCTGGCACCATGTTTACGAATTTTATGGCGTAAATCCCCACCTTTAACCCTTATTTTTCCATTGGAACTTAATGCGGCTGCTCTGAGTGTGGCATCAATGGCAATGTCACCATAAGAATCTTTGGGAAGTTTACTTTTTATGTAACGACCTTTTTCGGTCTTTGAATTTATTCTTTTACCGTAGATGCGTTTTTTCTTTTTTCCCTTTATTTTAAGGAGTTTTTTCACATCCACATCTTCTTCCTGAGTTTCAACATTCTGTTCATCTTTTTTAAGGGTTTTAAGTTTCATTCCCCTCTTTTTTTGTTCTCCTTCTTCATTTTTAGGGGCTTTTTTTTATCATCCCCCGTATTTTCCTGTGAAATTTCGTTTTCAGCGTTTTTTATTTGTTTTTTTATTTTTTCTTCATCCAACGATTTCTTATGGAACCTTTCACCCAAAACCAGAGCAGCCGCCTCTTCTAAATCTACGGATTCAACTTCCTCATGCTTGTAATATGCTGCAAGGGTTTTTGAAGTTTTTAAAATGGCAATATCAGCTCGGTGACCATCTACCCCCATATCTACACATAGTTGAGCTATTACTTCCATCATGTCTCGTGAAACCTTAACCATAGGGAGGAGCTTCCGGGCTTCGGTGATATTCTCCAGTATCTGATCCTGATATTCCTTGAATTCTTCCCGGAAGGCATTGGGATCATTTTCAAAAGCCTCTCTTCTTTCCATGATCTTCACCCGGTCCACAATATCCATGATACTCTGAACCGATATCTGCAAACCAATTCTATCCGACAGTTGCGGACGTAGTTCTCCTTCGGCAGGATTCATGGTTCCAACCAGTATGAAATTGGAAGGGTGAGCTAGTGAAATACCCTCACGCTCCACAGTGTTTATTCCGTAAGCAGCAGCATCTAAAAGGACATCCACCAAATTATCATCAAGGAGATTTATTTCATCAACATATAAGATATTCCGATTGGCATCCGCAAGTATACCAGGTTCCAAAGCTTTTTTTCCCTCTTTAAGTGCCTTTTCAATGTTGATTGACCCAACCACCCGGTCTTCGGTGGCTCCTAGTGGTAATTCCACCACCCTCATTTTCTTTTCCTCCACTTGAATCTCTCCAGATTCATTATCTTTACATGAATCACAGAAAGAAGTATGATCATCAGGATCACAGTTAAAAGAACATCCTTTAATAACCTTAAGAGGAGGTAAAAGGTCGGCAAGGGCCCTTACCGCCGTGGTCTTTCCAGTTCCCTTATCACCCTTAATCAACACCCCCCCAATAGAAGGGTTGATTGCATTCAATACCAGGGCTTTTTTAACTCTTTCTTGGCCAACAATAGCTGAAAATGGGAAAATCAGATTTTTCAATAGTCTCACCATCACAACAGAAATATAAGTTCTGTAATTGAATTTATAGATTGTTTAAACTGTTTTAACTGTTATTAGTATTTGATTTAATAGGATAAATATGTATCCGGGATTTTAATACTAATTTTTTGTTTTTAATACTTTTTCAGAGTTATCCGGAATCCAAAAAACTAAATATTAGATAGAGAAACATAACAAGATTGGTGATATGTAATGTGCACTGTAGGCGGACCAATGGCTGACATTAAAATGAAAGAACTTAAAACCAAGAGATATCGTTGTCTAGATTGTGATAACGAGTTTAAAGGAATTGGTAGGCGAATAGTTTGCCCTTCATGTCAGTCAGAGAACGTAGAAGAACTCTAATTAAAGTCGGAATTAGTAAGCATGGTAAAAATTCCCCTCCAGTACAATGAAATTATTTTTTTAAAGGGAAACACCGGGACCGTGGGAGTGGCCAAGTTTGCAAAAAACGGACAAATATTTATTGGGACTCCTGATAAAGATGAAATTGTGATGTTCTTAGAACCGGAAGATATTATAGCAGTTTCTTCTTTAAAGGATAGTCCTTACAGTGAGGATGGGATAAAATCGTTGATTTTTTTGTTAAGGGACGTAGAGGCCCCTTTAGTAGTCTTACCTTCTGATCATCCCACTTCCAAAAGACTGCCCATGGTGGCCAGTTGTGGGGAAAAAATACGCCTAGATTGTAACATCACCCCCGGAACTCATCCGGAACAGGACATCCTATGTGCCTGCGATGAACTCTCCGGTGTGGAAATTAAAGCAATTAAAGGCGGATTAGATATTAAAGGTCATTTGAAAGAATTTAAAATAGAAAAATTTTAAATAAAACATAACCGCTGGAAACTAACCGCATCCACATTTCTCCACTGCAACTGTTACAATTTATTGTATGAAAAATTAAATATTAGTTAATAAGCAGTTTAATATAACATAATAAAGAGATGATAAGTTACTAAAAATTCTAATTTAAATTTCATATTTTTTCCAGGATTAAATTCAGATGATATATACTTTAGGAGACGTACCACCTAACAAGGATGTATTCCCAATAATTTTTAAACAAATTTATACATCCTAAAAAGAGTGCAAGAATAATAATTTCTTAAAAATCTAAACAAGAGATAAATATTAGATGATTGATATGACTATTTCCGCATTTTACCAGATATTTGGCCAGGTTGTTTTAGTGGCTGGAATCCTCCTTCTGATTCTTTTATCAGTCACCCTTATACTGGGCCGCATGCTAATTGAAAAAGACCGTCTTGTATTTCCCAAACTGCTACTTTTCACCATGGACGTGTTTTACGGGCTTTTCAAAAAATTCGCAGAAAATGTGGGTGTTGACGCTAAAATTGTGGACAATATTGGAGTAGAAGTTCGTAATAAGGTTAATGAAAAAGACTTCAATAAAATTAACCCCAATGATACGATTCTGGTTTTACCCCACTGTCTTCGCAATACCGAGTGTGAAGCAAAACTGGATGCATCTGGCTTGGTGTGTGAAAACTGTAACCGCTGCGTAATCGGTGTTTTAAAAAATAAAGGTGAAGAAATGGGTTACAAAGTGTTCATAATCCCTGGTTCAACTTTCCTAACGAAAATTGTGGAACAGAACAGGTTCAAGGCAGTTATAGGTGTGGCCTGCTTCCAAGACCTTAATCTGGCCATGATGAAACTCTCCAACTTCTCCTGTCAAGGAGTGCCTCTCCTTAGAGATGGTTGTGTTAATACTAAAGTAGATACCCGAGCGGTTCTAGAAAAAATGGGTGTGAAACTTAAAGAAGCCAAAAAGCTAGCACCAAAAAGCTCCTGCAGTCAAGACCCTGATAAAAGGGGATATTTCTAAGTTATAAATTAATAATCGGATCATTAGTGTTAAAAAAATAAGATCAAATCTTTAACAGTATTATAATTGGTTTTTTAACCTATTAGAATTTAACCTATTAGAATTGGCTTAGAAACCAAACCAGCATCCCCCAGCACCTAAAAAAATTATAAGATATATGCCCCATTTAATACTACTTTTAGCAAAGATGTTTGGATTCTTTTTCTTCCATTTAATTAAGATAACGGCATGCCGACTGTTTTTGAATAATTGTCCAATTTTTTCATATTTTTGATTCGATCACATGTATTCATATCTATTTTTAGAAAATTTTAAGGAGTATTCCAGTTTCAGGGTGCAAAAACATTCCATAATCCATGAAAAATAATTGAAGCATAAGTTTTACCAGTTTTAAGGCGTAAATATCCAACTATTAATCCTAAAACTAGACCTATTCCCATTTTTGAGATCATGACCGTGGTCAAGCTACCTGTGGCCAAAGGGTGGAGCATTAAAACATCCACGTATCCCAGGTGCCACACCATAAATAGTAGAGTTACAGTGATGAGTGTTAAGCCATTGGGATTGACCATCCCTCCAGATGCAGAGATCTTGCCCCATATATAACCCCTGAATAAGAGTTCTTCGAATAAAGGAGTTATTATACCAAATAGCAAACCCAAAATCAGGACATGGAGCTCCCATTCAAATGTATATGGACTCACTACCAGAATTACCAGCAATGTTAACCCCAAACTATATAATATCCTGGTTCTCAGGCGAATATCATCCCAGTTAAGTCCTAAATTCTTCAAAGACGGTTTAAAGTATAAAATAAGAATTATCTCGAGGATGATATAAGCTAAACCATTTAAGAACTGGAAAAGGACTATATTTGTCCCGGGGCGGACAACAATCCACAGGCCATCAAATATAACGGCTCTTACAACCTGTATAATAACCAGTACCAGGAAAATTCTCAGCACCAGTTTTAAATAATTGTTTCTGTCCTTAGTAGAGTGAAAAAATTTCATTAAATACCCCATTGTGTTTATAATTGCCATTATCATTTTTGGCAAAATTCTAAGGAATGTAAATTTTCAGTGAATTATCCCAAGGAATGTAAAATATGTTCAAGAGTTTCCATGTTCAAATAATCTCCATTTCATAATAATCTCCACAATCAATCCCCTTGATATGAAAAAATGTCCTCAATCTGCACTTTGAAGAATTTAGCTATTTTAAAAGCTAGAATCAGTGAAGGATCATATTTTTCTTTTTCTATTGCAATTATGGTCTGTCGGGTTACGCCTAATCCCTTGGCAAGTTCTTCCTGAGTTAAATCCTGCGTAGCTCGATATACCTTGAGATTATTCTTCATTTAAATCAGGACCCGTATTTTTTATCATAATACCAGTAAAATATGTAGTATAGAGTTAAAAGGGCAACTGCTGCGTAAGAAAGAGTAAACCCAGCCTGAGTAAGATCAGGATACTCATTTCTCAGTATGATAAGGAGCATTCCAATACAAGCTATGGAAATAGAAAAAAATACTATTGAAATCCGTGATGCCTTTTCACTCACTTTAGTTATTCTTTCATCTTCAAGGATTTCATTGGTTTTCTTTTTGTAAATGTATGATATCATAGCACCAATTATGATTGCCAGGATGGCTGGAAGGATGGTTCCAATGGTAACAGATAGTCCCACCACTGTTCCAACGAATATGGCTACAATTATTCTTAGAATCTGATAATTTTTCATAAAATCACATTTATTGGTTTTTTACAAGTTTAAAATTTCCGAGTGTAATATGCGCGAGATGTGAAGTACAGTATAAAGCAGAATACTGCAGCTAGAAACAGTGTATAGCCTGCCTGCGATAATTGAGGATAACTATCCCTCAGGGCAATGAGAACAATACTTGCATAAATTATGACTGCTACGAAGATGCCAAAGGTCATGGTAGCAGCTTTTTCATTGATTAATTGAGTTCTCTCATCTTCAACAATGATATTACTGTCTGTCTGGAAAATTTCTTGCAGATTATCTCTATGGATGTACAATACAACGCTTAATGCAATTAAAAGTATGATTGCCAGTGTAATAATAGAAATATTCCCCAATATCAGACCAGCAATCCACAGCCCGGTTATAAACACTGAAAATATTTTTAAAAATAATCCGGATTCAAATATGGAAAGTATCTTTAAGACCATTCCTGATTTTTGATTCATTCAGTATCACCTTCTATTTTATTATCCACCTATTTTCATCTATCGACTTTATCTATCCTATTTTTCTAAATAATTTCCATAGAGCTACATTTGAAGCAAAAACCGTGGCAATTAGCTGTAAAAACGGAGCTATGAATACCATAAGGATTATCCATCCAATAAAACTTATTTTAGGGTCATACAAAATCATTGGAATTCCAGTATTTACAAAATTTGCGCCAGGATCAAGGAGCACTGTGCTTAGAGGCATCCAAATGCCTAGCATTAATATAAATGTAAAAAGGGAAGTATAAAGTGCATATTTTAAAATTTCATTTAAGATTGTGCTTAAATTTTTTTCAGGGATTGTTAACTGTTTAGAGAGTGCTAATTGTTTAGATATGTACCAACCTACTGGAAATCCAAACAGTATACATAAAAGGGGAACACCCATCCCTATGCCTACAAAGACCATATCTAGAATTATATAAACTACAAAAAATTTCTTTTTATCCATTTTAAGGATTTTATTCATCATTTTCCCTCAATTATCAATTAATTCTTGCATATAATTCTTTAACGATAAGTTTTCCTTTGAATTTTCATATACTGAATAACAACCCAATGTAAAGTAAACTATACATTATGTTATATAAACTTTACTAAAAGTAAATGGTAATTTACAAAATTAAGAATTATTGTCCCCAGAAATTCATTTTAATAACTTCTTTACCAGAAATAAGATCCAAAATTATAAAAATTTCCCATAAAACCGTTAAAACACTTATTTTTCAAAAAGATTAAATCCAATGATTATTGGAATAATTAAATAAAAAAATTTTTAATGAAATAAAATGAACTACCAGTTAAACTTGAATAATTTAAAAAATAACTAATTATGGGGATGAATTAGTAAATAATAATTAAAAATAGATAAATAGGATAAAATAAAATTAAATTATGGATTAATCTAAAAATAGGCATTATTTAGGTTTGCTTAACTCATTTAATATCTCAGTTGAGACCCGCAGGAACTTTTCGATTAATTTACGATATTTTTCTTCACTTTCTTTTAATTGTTGTTCCATTTTGTGTTTGTATATGGCCATCTCTATGGCACTCTGGATTTCACGGTCCTCAAAGGGTTTAAGTACATAGCCAAATGGTTCAGTGACCTTGGCCCTTTGCAGGGTTTTTTCATCCGAATAAGCAGTTAAATAAATTATAGGGATGTCAAAGAGCTCCCGTATCTTCTGGGCCGCATCTATTCCATCCATTTCTCCTTTAAGGACAATATCCATCAAAACCAGGTTGGGTTTTAGTTCTCCTGCTTTTTCAATGGCTTCCTCACCAGTGTCAAAAATCCCCAGAACTCCATATCCCATATTTTCCAGGCGATTTTTAACATCAGCAGCAACGATAATCTCGTCTTCAACCAGCATGATACTTGTATCGGGCATCCAGTTCCCCCTTAATATGAAACTACATTTATTTATATAAATGAGTGAATATTGATGATTATATTCTTTTTCATGTTATATAAATGGCTAAATAATGATTATATCCTTTCATTTTATTCATGTGAATTCATCATCCCCACAAATTCCATGCTCATTTTAAAATGATAATCTCCAGGTTTACTTGAGATAATGGAAAGTATATTTCAAGACATATGCTCCGGGATGAAATTCATAGTTATATTTGTCACCCCTATAAATTATTAATTTCTATTCCATGGTAGATGATCATTTTTTTGATTACCCAAAAACTCACGTAAAATCCTTTGCTACGCAAAAATCCTTATGTAACCATATTAAAAAGGAAGATGTGCAAATACAGGGTAATCAAATTACACAGATATATTCTCATTATCATTTCAGGAAAATCATCATTTCAGGAAAAATAAAATTAGTCCTTGAATTCATAATTGTATATGATACTAAACCAAAAAAACCTGTTCAAATTAAATTCCCCATCGACTTTATAGCTCCACTTGGACTCTGAAGTACAGAAAACTAAAGGTTAAAAAAATGAAGGAAAACATTGATGACTTGTTAAAAATTATAACTAACCATTATATTCTGGAAACACAGGATTCCGGTCGAACTACATCCAAATTTGACGAATTCTATGAATCTTTCAGCTCCAATGGCCCCATTAAGATTATTGAAGAGTTTGATGCTCCTGCACATTCTTATTGGATTGTAACTCCAAAAAGCAGCCCCCAAAAGGTTATTTTATTTTTCCATGGGGGTGTTTTAAACCATGGAACTACTCGCGGACACCTGGATCTCTGTCAGAGACTTTCCCAACACACCGGATTCTCACTGTTCAGTGTAGATTACAGTTTAACCCCTGAACATCCATTCCCCGCAGGAGTGGAAGATTGCATCCAATCATATCTCTGGTTACGGGATGAAGGTTTCAAATCCTGTGAACTGGTAATTGCAGGAATATCTGCCGGAGGTACTCTGGCTCTGTCCACCCTACTTGCTCTGAAAAAAATGGAAGAAAAACTGCCCCTATGCGGAGTTTGCATGTCACCCGTGGTGGATTTGAAATTCCCAGTAGTTTACAATCACCTGAAAGATGTTAATGATTGGATCAACTATGAAATGTTAGAAAACTTTAAAAACTCATACCTTAAAGGGCAAAATCCTTCCAATTCTCTGGCTTCACCAATATATGGGGATTTAGAGGGATTTCCACCATTACTATTACAATGTGGCAGTCGTGAGCTTCTTCTGTGTGACATGAAACGTTTCAGAGATTTAGCAGTGGAAAAAAAGGTTGAAGTGAACTTTGAGGTCAGGCAAGGTATGTTCCACTCCTGGCAATTATTTTACACACATTTACCCGGAATTGAAGGATCAATGATGAGTATTGGAAATTTTGTGAAAGGGTTAAGCTCTCTATAAATTTCTGCAAATAATGGTACTGCCGAATAATGATAGTGCATTAATTTGAAATATTAGAGGCGGGAATAGGGAACTTAAAGAATTATGATTAAGTTAGGGATTAGTTGAAAAAACAAAAGAGGGATGGGAAAATGGATTTGGATCAATACCGTTATTTTCTAAAGGATTCCATTAGGAAAACCATAGATTTTTCCAAAACTGACCAGAGTCAAGGGATAATTGCACCACCAATTGAGAAGCCTTACTCGCCGGATAACAAGAGAATAGAACTAATTACCGCAGATTGGGATGAAATATATGATATAACCCTCTCGAAAGCGATTAATAATCGTGAAAGTCGGAGGGAATATAATCATAACCCCCTCACACTTATGGAATTGTCATTTCTCCTATGGGCAACCCAAGGTGTGCGCCTTTACGCTGGTAACTATGCTTTCCGTAATGTACCTTCCGCTGGTTGTCGTCATGCATTGGAAACTTATCTGGCGGTCTTTAACGTGGAAAGCTCCCAACCTGGAGAGGTACTTGAACCCGGAATATATCGTTACCTCCCCTTAACCCATGAACTTCTCTTTGAATTTTCAAAGGACCGATTACAGGAGGAGATGGTCAAAGCCACCTTTGGTCAGACATTTGCCGGGCAGTCTGCAGTAACCTTTATCTGGAGTGCAATGCCCTATCGCATGGAATGGCGCTATGGATTAGACTCCCATAAGGTCATTGCCATGGATGCCGGTCATGTTGGTCAGAACATGTATCTGGCCTGTGAGGCCATTGGAGCAGGAACATGTACCATAGGGGCCTACGACCAGGAATATCTGGATGAATTGTTACGTTTAGACGGGAAAGATGAATTTGGCATTTATTTAGCACCCGTGGGGAAATATTAACCTTAAATATTAATCTTATCTGAAGTTTGATAATGATCGAAAGAGAGTTGTCAAAATAGGGAATTTGATTAATTAGCGAGATTTAAAAAATGAATGTGAAAATAATTAAAACCCCCTTTGGCCCTGTAGCATTAGTATGGTCCTGGTTAAATGAATATCCTCAGATCCTCAAGATAATTATATCCAAACCAGATTTATCTGCTAGAAACCAATTAAACCGTGCTTACCCCCATTATGAGCTCTCATCCTGTAAAGAAGTTGACGAATTAGCCACATCAATTCAAGCTTTTCTTGAAGGAAAAGACATCCGGTTCCCCCTTGATATTATGGCCCTGGATAGCTGTTCTCCATTTCAAA
>Ga0351925_1013_pt1 | contig 36130 bp, 27 predicted proteins | sample BONcelHT113001D9_FD_206870 | JGI IMG/M metagenome (GOLD analysis project Ga0351925, IMG submission 206870) | Enriched cells from coal bed in the Powder River Basin, Montana, United States - BONCAT cells T11 rep2 HSBNCT.T11.300.1.D9 ... | reverse complement strand
ATCGACAGGTATCGTGAATTCCGAGCCCGCCTTCGGCACCGGGCGGCGGCGGCCGCTCTCGTCGGGCTCGCCGAGTTCCATACGGACGCATTCCATCTTCGCCACCCTGCCGCCCTGTCCTTCGAACCTCACCGGAGCGGCAAGGAAGTCAATCTCTATCCCTTCGTGGATGAGGGCCTCTATCTCCTCGGAGGCGGCGGGCATCTCCTCGCGGGTGCGGCGGTAGACGAGGCGGACGGACTCGCTCCCCAGCCTCTTCGCAGTCCGCGCGCAGTCGACTGCGGTGTTCCCCCCGCCTATGACGGCGACCTGCCGTCCCGGCGCGGTATTCTCCCCGCTCAAGACCCCGCGGAGGAACCTGATGCCGTCTATGATGCCGCTCAAGGTCTCGCCGTCGACGCCGAGGGGAAGCCCCTTCGGCGCGCCCGTCGCCACGAAGACGGCATCGTGGGAGCCCTTGATCTCCCCGACATCCGCTGCGGAGCCGGCCTCGGCCCCGCAGCGGATGTCGACACCGAGCTTGCGGATGTAGTCGATCTCTTTCTTCAGTTCTTCCTTCGGCAGGCGGTACTCGGGTATGGCGAAGCGCAGCATCCCGCCCGGTTCGGGGAGGGCCTCGTAGACAGTCACGTCGTGCCCCTCGAGGGCAAGGTCGTGGGCGCAGGCGAGGCCCGCCGGACCAGCACCGATGACGGCCGCTTTCCGGCCCGTCCTCTGGACCTTCGCGGCCTCGAGACAGGCGATATCGAAGCTGTCGACGGCAAAGCGCTTCAAATCCCTGATCGCCAGCGGCTCGTCGAACTCGCCCCTGTTGCAGACCCTCTCGCAGGGCGCGTAGCAGACCCTGCCGCAGACCGACGGGAAAGGGTTCGTCGCCCTGATGAGCCTGTAGGCCTCCGCAAATCTTCCTTCGCTTATGTGTTTCAGGTAGCCGGGTACATTCGTGCCCACGGGGCAGGCGTCCATGCAGGCGGCGTTGCACAGCCTCTCTTCGCGCTTGTCGACGGATGCCTTGTTGGGGATTGCCTGGGGGAAGGGGATATAGATCGCCTTTCTCGGCCCCGTTCCCATGTTAAACTCGCTCTTCATCACCACGGGACAGCCTTCGGAACAGACGCCGCAGGCGGTGCATTTCTTCATATCCACAAAGCGGGACTTCTTGAGGATGGTGACGGCAAATCCCCTTCCCTTCTTCGCGACCGCCATCGGCTTCGCCCAGGACAGGAGGTCTATCTTCTGCTGGAGCGCCACCTCGACCATCTTCGGCGAGAGCGTGCACGTCGAGCAGTCAAGGGTCGGGAACGTCTTGTCGAGCTGGATCATCCGGCCGCCGATGGAGGGGCCTTCCTCCAGCATGGTCACGTTGATGCCGCAGGATGCCAGTTCCAGGGCGGCGGTGATACCGCCTATCCCTCCCCCTACGACGAGAACCTGTTTTTCCCTTTTGTCCATCAGCCCTTTGCCAGCTCTTTGATCTTGTCACGTACCTTGTGGATGTCCCCGACGATGCCGTAGTGCGCATACTGGAAGATGGGGGCCCCGGCGTCCTTGTTGACGGCGATGATGCAGTCGGAGTCCTTCATGCCCGCGATGTGCTGGAAGGCGCCCGATATGCCCATGGCAAGATAAACCTTCGGCTTTACCGTCTTGCCCGACGTTCCCACCTGCCGCGCCTTGGGAAGCCACATCTTGTCGATGACGGGGCGCGAGCCGGAAAGGACCGCCTTCAGGGCGCCCGCGAGTTCCTCGTAGCCGGCGACCTCGTCCTGACTTCCGATGCCCCTGCCCACGGAAAGGAGGAACTCCGCCTTGGTGATATCGATGTCCGTTTTCTCTTCCTCGACATACTCCAAGAATGTGCGGGTCTCCACGGCGGATACGCCTTCCATGGCATCTACGGCCGCGGCCGCGGGCTTCTCGGCGGCAAATTCCCGGAAGCTCCCGCTCCTCACGGTGAGGATGGCGGGGCCGCCTGTTGCCTTGAACTGCCCGAAGACCTTGTCGGAATAGTAGCTCTTCAGGAAGAAGCCGCCCTCCTTATCGTAGCCGCTCACGTCGGTTATCACGGGCATTCCGAAAAGTCCCGCCGCGTATGCCGCCGATTCCATCCCCGATGAGGACTGGGTGAAAAGGATGTAGTCCGGTTTTCCCCGGGCGGCGAAGACGGTCTCGAGCATCCTGCCCATGTTCATGGGGTTCAGGTAAACCTCTTCGGCGGCCTTGACCTTCACTATGGCGTCGACGAGTTTTTCGCCCGCCTCATATGCCCCGTCGGGGACGAGAAGAACAGCCTGTGTTCCGAGAAGGGCGCCAAGGCCGATGGAGTCGAGGTTTCGCTCCTCGAAAACACCGCGCCTCACCTCTGCAACGATCAATGCGTAACTCATTGGTACACCCCCTTCTCCTTGAGAATGCCGAGGAGCTGGCCGCACACTTCGGCGAGCTCTCCGTCGAGCATCGTCGCCCCGCCCTTCTTCGGGGGGTAGACCCATTTCGTCAATTCAATCTTCGGGGCACCCTTTTCATACTCCGAGGCCTTGAAAACCTTGCGCTCCACCTTCGAGGCCTTGCGGATGCCCATGATGGAGACGTACCGGGGCTCGTTGATGCCGCTCTGTATGGAAAGAACGCACGGGATAGCCACCTTCACCTTTTCCTGGAGACCGCCCTCGAGTTCCCTGCGGACCACGACGTGGTCCTTTTCCACGGCGTCGATGCCGATAACCATGGAGGCATAGGGAAGGCCCATGATGCCGCCGAGGACCCCGCCCACGGCGCCGAACTGGTCATCCTCCGCCTGAACGCCGGTAAAGATGATGTCGAAGGGTACCTTCTCCTTGTCGATGAACCCGCGGATGAGTTCGCCCCTCACGAAGGGGTCGTGGAGAACCTCACCCGTCTCGACGAGGAAACCGTCCTTTGCACCCATTGCTATTGCGCGGCGCAGGACCTCGTCGGACTCGGCGTCGCCGATCGATATGGCCGTCACCGAACCGCCCGCCTTGTCAACGATGCGCACCGCCTCTTCCACGCAGTAGTTGTCCCAGTCATTGACCTTGAAGGGCACCTTCGAAAGGTCGACGGCCTGCCCTTCCCCGGTGATGCGCAGTTCCTCTTCCTGGGTTGCGGCAACCCTCTTCGTAAATACAAGGATATTCATCTTATAAAACCTCCATAAGTATTTCTGAAAGCTCCTTCACGGCGAGACCTTTTTCCGTGGCCGGGTCTTCGAGGGTCATGACGCAAAAGGGGCATGCCGTGGCGATGATCTCGGCCCCCCTGTCGACGGCATCGAGCACGCGCACCTCGGCGTTGCGCTGGTACGTCGCCTCCACCTCGAAGAACATCCTCCCTCCCCCGCCTTCACAGCACAGGGACACCTCGCGTGACCGGGAGAACTCGAGAAGATCGAGGCCGGGAACGGCGCGTAAGATCGAGCGCGGCTCGTCGAAGATACCGTTCTGTTTCCCCAGGAAACAGGGGTCGTGGTAGATGACCTTCTTCCCGAAAGACCCCGGCAGTTTGATCGTCCCTTCTTCGATCAGGGGCGCGAGAAGCTCCGTGTAATGGACGACCTTGATGCCCATGTCGCCGTACTCCTTCTTGAGGACATTCATGCAGTGGGGCGACAGCGCTACGATCTCCTTCACCCCGTATTCCTCGAATGCCGCTTTGTTCTCCTCTTCAAGTTCCTCGAAAAGTCCCGCCTCGCCGATACGCCGTATCTCGTTGCCACAACAGGCCTCCTCTTCGCCGAGGATGCCGAATTCCAGGCCGCCCGCATGGAAGAGCCGTGCCACGTTCACGGGAATCACCATGCACCTCGGGTCATAGGCCTGAATGCAGCAGACGAAAAGGAGCCTCTTGCTTTGAGTCTCCGAGACATGGGGGACCTCGAAATCGATCTTCTCCACCCAGTCGGCGCGCTTGTTGCGCGAGCGTCCCCAAGGGTTCTTCTGGACGAAGGTGTTCTCCAGCGCCTTCTGGAGTGCAACGGGTATGTCGCCGTCCTCGACGAGCTTCGAACGCAGCTCGATGATCACCTCCGATGGCTTGACGTCTCTCGGGCACCGTATGGTGCAGGCCCCGCAGGATGTGCAGTACCACGGGAGGGCCTCGTCGACAGCGGCCTGGAACTGTTTCTTCCGGACGAGCATCCTCACGTTAAAGGGCGTCCGGCCCGACTCGGGGCAACTCCCCGTACATTTCCCGCACTGGATGCATGTCAATACCCTGGTTGCGGCTTGTTCAAGCATTACACGTGACCCCCGGTCGTAATTCGATATCTATGAGGATGAAGTTTCTTCATTTTCAGATACACCTTCCTATGCAATGGCGATACCACGGAGCACGCATCTTTATAAGTCAATCATTGTAACATGTTACCGGAACAGTCCGCAATGTGTCATTCTTTCGTATGTCCACTTTTGTAACATGTGTATCATTTTGATACGATATGATATACTTCCCAGGATGCCACCAACCAGAACAGGCCGGAGTTCCCCCGTCAGCAAGATCATCGAGCAGGAGCGTCTCTTCGTTGACCTCGCCGAGAAATCCCTTGTCGGCATCTACCTTATCCAGGACGGGATCTTCCGCTATGCAAACTCCCGGATGGGCAGGATTTTCGGATACTCCGCCAGGGAGATCATCGACAGGAAGGGGCCGCGGGACCTCGTTTTTCCCGATGACTGGCCCCGCGTGGACAAGAACATAACGAGGCGCGTCGCGGGCAAGGTCAGATCCATCAATTACGAGTTCAGGGGCGTCAGAAAGTCTGGCGTCATCATCGACATCGAGGCCTACGGCTATGGCACCACCTACGGCGGCAGGCCGGCACTCATCGGCACTCTCCTCGACATCACGAAAAAGAAACAGTCGGAACAACTTCTCAGGGAGGCCGAGGAACTCTACCGGGGGATCTTCGAGAATGCCATCGAGGGCATCTTCCAGACAACGGCCGACGGGCGGGTCGTTGCGGCGAACCCGGCTCTCGCCATGATGCTGGGGTTTGATTCGCCGGAGGAACTGCTCTCGTCCATCACGGACCTCGGTCATCAGCAGTACGTTGTTCCCGGCGTCCGACAGGACTTCGTCGGGCTCCTCGAACGGGACGGGGTGCTCCGGGGTTTTGAGTGTGAACTCTACCGGAAGAACGGGGACAGGATATGGGTGGTAATGAACGCCCGTGTGGTGCGCGATGACAGCGGGGCGGTTCGCTATTTCGAAGGCACCATACAGGACATCACCGAACAGAAGAAGGCCGAGGACAATCTGCGCGGCCTCAACGCATTCAACAGGGCGATAATCGACAATGCCCCCGTCGCCATTTTCACCCTCAACCGGGACGGTTTCTTCACCAGCGTCAACCCGGCTCTCGCCAACCTTTCCGGACTCGGCCCCCGGGCCTCGGAAAAGCTCATCGGTTTCAACTGGCTCAATAATCCCTTCACCATAAAGTGCGGCCTTGCCGGGTACATCAGTCAGGGCCTGCAGGGTAAACCATTCCAGCTCTGGGATTTTCCCTTCATGACGTACAGCGGGGATCAGAACATCTACATCGATTTCATGGGAGTCCCTCTCAAGGGTAAGAACGGCGGGGTTGAGGGCCTCCTTTGCATCATCGAAGAGACCACGGAGCGGGTAAGGACACGGGCGAAGCTCATGCAGGAGACAAGGATGTCCGCCATTGGCAGGCTCGCCGCCGGCGCCGCCCATGAACTCAACAACCCGCTGGCCACCCTCGTGGCCTATGCGGAGATAGCCGCCGACATCCTTGAATCGCACAGGAGGAACGACGGGCTTGACACAGACAGGCTCGCATACTGTCTCGAACTTATCCAGCAACAGGCCTTCCGGTGCAAGCACGTCCTGGCCGACCTTCTGAACCTCTCCCGAAAGGACGGTCTCGAATTTGCCGATGTGGAGCTGAAAGAACTGATAGAGGGCGTCCTCGAATCGATAAACTTCGGTGTCCGGGGAATAGCCCTTCAGACGGCGCTGCCGCCCTCCCTGCCCGCCGCCAGGGCGGACACGAGCGCATTGAGGCAGGTCATCACCAACGTCGTGCACAACGCCGTCGACGCCGTCGAGGGAAGGTCCGATGCCCTCATCCTCGTCCGCACCGGCTTCGACGGGAATGTCCTCACGATAGAGGTGGAAGACAACGGCATCGGTATACCCGATTCCATCGCCGACAAGATCTTCGAGCCTTTTTTCACCACCAAGGAGGCAAAGAAGGGGATGGGCCTCGGCCTCGCTTTGTGCTGCGAGGTGCTGGGCAGCATGAACGGGACCATCAGGGCGGAAAGCAAACCGGGTACGGGGACAACCTTTTTTATCACTCTTCCCACAGACACGGCAGGGGTTGACACATGATCAACGTTCTTATCATCGACGACGAATCGCACCTCGTCGAGGCTTTCAAGATGCAGCTCTCCAAGGAGGGGATGAAGGTCGCGGGAACGGGTACAGCCCGCGACGCCGTCGCGCTCCTGAGAAACGAAGGTTTTGATGTCGCAGTTCTCGATATCAAGCTCCCCGACATGGACGGGGTGGACCTGCTCCTCAAACTCAAACAGATGGAACCCAATCTCGAGGTCATCATGCTCACCGGCTTCGCGTCCGTGGACACGGCGATCCGGTCGATGAAGCTCGGCGCCTACGACTACCTGACGAAACCGTGCAAGATATCGGAATTGGAGGCGGTCATCGTCAAGGCATTCGAAAAGAAGTCCCTCAGAGAAAAGACCATCCTCCTCAAGGAACACCTCCTGAGGATAGCGATCAAGGACTGCTTCATCGGGGAAAGCACAGTGATGAAGAAGGTACGGGAGCTCATATCCGTCGTGGCACCATCGAACACCCCGGTCCTCGTTCTCGGGGAGACGGGAACGGGCAAGGAACTGGCGGCCCGCGCCATCCACAACTCAAGTCCTCGCGCCGGCAACCCCTTTGTGGCGATCAATGCAAGCACCCTCCAGGAGAGTATCCTGGAGAGCGAGCTTTTCGGATATAGAAAAGGGGCTTTCACGGGCGCTCAGACCGACAAGATGGGCCTACTCGAAATCGCCCACAACGGCACCCTCTTTGTGGACGAAATCGGGGACATGGGCCCGGCCATACAGGCGAAACTGCTCAGGGTCCTCGAGACCGGCACCTTCATGAAACTGGGAGACACGAAAGAGACCAGGGTGGACATCCGCTTTGTCTTCGCAACAAACAAGAACCTCAAGGCCGAAATGCAGGAGAAGAAGTTTCGCAGCGACCTTTTCTTCAGGATAAACACCTTCACCATTACCCTGCCGCCACTGAGGGAAAAGAAGGATGATATCCCTCTCCTCGCCGGCTATTTTCTTGATAAGTTCAAGGGCGGCACCAGGAAACAGTTCTCGCCGAAGGCGATACGCTTCTTCATGGCCTACGATTGGCCCGGGAACGTCCGGGAGCTGGAAAACGTCATCGAGAGGTCCGTTCTTCTCAGCGGCAAACGTCCCCAGATCCTCGCGGAAGACTTTCCCGAGGACCTGCTGACAAACCTCCACTTTGACGCCCCGTCGCCGGGCATCCCCCTTGCATCGGGCCCCGTCAACCTCGCCAGGATGGAAGACGAACACATCAAGACCGTCCTTGCCTCCGTGGGAGGAAACAAAAGCGAAGCCGCCCGTCTCCTCGGGATCAGCAGGAAAAAGCTCTACAGCAAACTCCGTATGGAAGATGCGTAGGGGGCTCTCTCTCCGTCCTTAAGCAAGCTTGAGGGAAGCGGGCGAGAGATAAAGTCTTTTCAGGCCCTTTTCATTAGTTCTGAGCCGATTATCCCCTTTTCCACCTCTTTCGATCCTTCGTAGATCTCGACGATCTTGGCGTCGCGGTAGAAGCGCTGGATGTCGTATTCGGCTATGTAGCCGTAGCCGCCGTGGAGCTGGAGGGCCTTGTTCACCACGTTTACTGCGGTATCGCCGGCGTTCCACTTGGCCATGGAGATGAGCGCCGTGTCGGGCTTGCCCTGGTCCACCGAGTGGGCGGCCCGCCAGTAAAGGCCCCTGGCCGCCTCTATGCGCGTCGCCATTTCCGCCACTATAAACTGAATACCCTGCATGCGCGAGAGAGGAGCGCCGAAAGCCTTTCTTTTCTTCACATGAGCTATGGCGAGATCAAGCGCGCCCTGGGCAACGCCCACACCCTGTGCCGCCACATGGTTGCGGGTCTTGTTGAAAAAGTCCATGAGTTGGTAGAAGCCGTCGCCCTCCTTCCCGACCAGGTTTTCTGCGGGGGCTATCACATCGGTCAAGCTTATCTCCGCCGTGTTCGACGCCCTGATCCCCATCTTCCCGCGAATCTTGGTTGCCTGATAGCCGGACTGCTTCGCGTCGATGAGAATGGCGCTGTGTTTCCTGTGGCAGTTCTTCGCGTCGGGGTTCGTAACACAGAAAACCAGGAGGTAATCCGCAAGACACCCATTGGTGATGAAGGTCTTGGATCCGTTGATTACATAGTTGCCGTTGACCCTCTGTGCCCCCGTCTTTACGGCCACGGCGTCGGAGCCCGCGTCCGGCTCGGTTATGCCGAAACCCATGATCGCATTCCCTGACACGAGGGGCGGCAGGTATTTCTTTTTCAATTCCTCCGAGCCGAAAGCCTGGATCATCTCGGCCCCGAATGTTGTAGAGAGCACCGCCTGGCCGCATCCCGGGTCAACACGCCAGAACTCTTCGGCGATGAGGGAGTGTTCGAAATACCCGAGGCCGTGCCCGCCGTACTCCTCCTTTATGAACGTGCCCACGAATCCGTATTCACAGGCCTTCTTCCAGATGGAAAGGTCGAATTCCTCCTTCTCGTCGAACTCCTTGGCCCTTTCCCTGAATTCTCCTTCGGCAAATTCGCGCGCCGCCTGCTTGATGTCCAGCTGTTCCGCGGTAAGTTCCATGGTGCATCTCCTTGCTTTTGATATCTTCCCCGGGCGGCCCCCCGGCCGCCGGTGACAGCGGTGACATCAGGCCGGGTCCGCAAGGGTTTCAAGGGGGGTCTGGTGGGTGCGGACCCGGCCGTTACTGGAGATGTCACTGTCTTATGGGGGAGTAGTTTTCACGGGATGTATCTCCTTATCGATCCATAATCAGTTTCTTCCGTTGGCCCGCTCAGTGGCGGTATACTCCAGGAGGAAATCCTCCAGTTCATCGAAAAACCGGTGTTGCACTTCCTTTGATACCGGCGACGTGAGGTAGCTCACTCCCACGTAGAGGATGGTATCGATGGCAAGGGGCGCCACGATGGGATGCATGCCCATGAGGAGGGGCTTGTAAAAGAAGGAGCCCGCGATGAGCCACAGCACTCCGACGATCAGACCCGACATGGCCCCGTGCTTGGTCCCGCGTTTCCAGAGGATGCCTCCTACGAGGGGCGGCAGCCAGAGAGCGAAACCCGGGGAAGCGACATTGGAAAGCAAGAGCCCGAGCTCCGCCGGCCGCGCCATGGCGAGGGCAAAACTGCCCACGGCCGCGATTATCATCCCCAGCCTCGACCAGAGAATCAGTTTCCTGTCATTGACGTTCGGCGACGCGGCAAAAATGATGTCGCGGGAGACAAAGATCCCCGCGACCATGAGCTGCGTGGCCACCGTGGATATGGCCGCCGCCAGGACGGCAAGGAGGGTGGCGCTCGAAGCCCAGGGGGGCAGGTATTGTGTAATGGCTATCTGGACAATGGCATCGGCCGCCTTGCCTTTTAAGCCCGGCACCAGAATAGGGGCCACGAGATAGCCCCAGATCGCCGCGATGTTGCAAAATATCACCGAGAAGAGAAGCATCATGATGATCGTTTTGCGCACAACGACCAGGCTTTTGGCCTGCATGGTCCCGATAACCACGTGGGGCCAGGCCAGTACGGTCATGCCCGCCATGGCAAGGCCGAGGAGGTTGCCGGGGCTCCAGGTGTTCGCCGCTCCCGGGACGCCGAGAAACCCTGGCCGCGCTTCCTGGACGCGACTCGCCATTTCCGACAGGCTCGTGTTGCCCGTCTTGACCATGATCCAGCCGAGAAACCCGAAGAAGGTTATCGTGAAGACAATCCCGAGGAGAACATTGAGCCACGCGACGGCCCTCGTGCCGCCGAGGAGGCAGATAAAGATCATGATGACACACATGTACGCCGCCCCGAACCAGAAGGGAAACCCGGCCGCGGCCTTCATCCCCGCACCGATGCCCACCGCCTGAAGGCCAAGGTAAGGGAAGAGAAAGAGGACGAGTGACAGCCCGAGCAATACCCTCAGACCCGTTGACTGGTACCGCTCACCCAGGTACTGCAGGGGGGAAAGGTAGCCGTATTTCCTGCCTGCCGCCCAGAGCTTCGGCCCCAGGAATATGTAGAGAAACGCAAAGGAGACAAAGGTGAAGAAGAGCATAAATCCGGGCCCCGTATTATATATGGTCCCGGGGAAGCCATAGAAGGTCCAGGCGCTGGAAATTGCAAAGTAAACATAGAAAAACATGACAAAAGTGCCTATCTTCCTGCCTGCCAGCAGGTAATCCGCCGCCGTCTTGCTCGACAGCTTGTACCCGTAGGCGCTGATAAGCACCAGCGCAAATCCCAATAATATCACCAAGTAGATCATCTAAACTCCTCCCTTCGATATGGTGTGTCGGCGGCCTGATACCTCAATCTACCTGTAAGGCCAGTGCCTGGTCGTATAGACCCAGAAGGCAAAAGCCCACAGCAATGTCTGAAGGTTCCAGAAAACAACCGCCAGCGGCATCCACCCGAAAAGCAGGACGTCCCTGCCCTGCAACACGAAGGGAACGACAAAGACATAACAAAGAGCGCTTACCACCAGTATGCCTATCAGGATCTTTCCCGGCCTGTGACTCGTTATTTCCCTCATGCTAACCCCCTTATTCCTGATCCATCGCCGAACCGGTTTTGGTTCGGCGAACCCTTATCTCGAAGCGAACTGTTCCCGGAGCTCCCGCTTAAGGATCTTGCCCGCGGCATTTCGGGGCAACTCGGGGACGATATGCACCACCTTCGGCACCTTGTATCCCGCTATTTTGCCCTTGCAGAAATTCGACAGCTCCCCGGGCTCGGCAACGGACCCGTTGTGAAGGACAATAATGGCCGTGACTGCCTCACCCCACGTGGGATGGGGCGTGCCGATGACGCAGGATTCCTTGACGACATCGTGCATGTGAAGGATCTTTTCCACCTCTGCGGGGTAAACGTTCTCGCCCCCGGTGATGATCATGTCCTTCAGCCGGTCGATGACTCGTATGTACCCCCTTTCATCGATTGAACAGACATCCTCCGTGTGAAACCACTCGCCCCTGAAGGCCTTTGCCGTGGCCTCCGGTTTGCGCCAGTAGCCGAGAGACATCCCCGGTCCCCGGATGATCATCTCTCCGATGCCGCCGGCGGGGACCGGTTTGCCTTCCTCGTCGGCGATGAGCACCTCCATGTCGTAGCCTGCCCTGCCGCACGACTCAAGGATGTTCCTGTCGCCCCGCTCGAAGGCCTCCCTTATGTCCCGCACGGAGAGGTTCGTCGTAACGCCCGTCGACTCCGTGGTCCCGTGGTGCTCGCCGAGGATATTTCCGAAGCGGTTGATGAATTCCTCGTACACCGACGGGATGATCCCCGCACCGGCGAACCACAGGGTCCTCCAGCTCTTGATGTCGTATTTCGCGGTGCTCGGCGAATCGAGAAGCATCATGACCATCGGGGTCGCGAACATTCCGGCGGTGAGTTTTTCCTTTTCCGTGACGGATAGAAAGAGATCGACGTCCCATCGGGAAAAGATGAATGCCGGGGCCGCGGTGTAGATGCTGCCGAAGAACGTGTAGTGCGCGGTGATGTGGTACATGGGGCAGACAATGAAGATGCGGTCGTCCATGGTAAGATCGTTGTTCTTCGAACACACCCGGCCCGCATGGTAGAAGTTGCCGTGGGTCTGCATGACCCCCTTGGGAAGCCCCGTTGTGCCGCTCGTGTACATGAGCATGGCAATGTCATCCTCGAAGATTTCGGTCTTCATCTCCGACGCGCTGGCTTGCCGCACCAGTTCCTCGTAGTCGTACCAGCCTTCGGGTTTGTTCCCCGGGGAACCGAAATAGATGATCTTCTCCACCGACGGGACCTCGTTCAGTATTCCTTGCGCAATGGCGACGAATTGTTCCTGGACGATGAGGATGGAAGGTTCCGCATCAGTGAGCACCGCGGCTATCTCCGGGGGTGCCAGCCGAAAATTGCAGACCACGTAGATAAGGCCCGCATTGGGCACGCTCAGGGCCGACTCTATGTACTCGAAGCTGTTCTGGCTCAGTATCGCCACCCTGTCGCCCTTTTTCGCACCCATCGCATGCAGGGCGTTGCCCATCCTGTCTACCCTGTTCTTCAACTCCCCGTACGTGTACTCCCGCTTCCCTTCCACCTCCTTCATTGCGGTCCTTTCCGGATAGAGCATCGCATTCCTTTGTATCAAGGTCCGGATTGTTGAAAACGTGCTGTCGCCACCCATAGTCACCCTCCTTTGATAAGTTGAGAACAGGGAAGGGCAATTTCGATGCCACATGACATTAGTCTCTGATATCAATTAGTTAGAAAGATGTGAGCTATGCAGTAGAACGGAGGTGCATCCAATGGAAACAGGCTGGCGCGGCTTTTTGCCCGTAATGGCGGATACCCCCACGCCTTTAGAAGCTTCCTGTCATTGGATGAGTCCGTTGAGGTAAAGCGCTTTTGAGGAAAATTGTGTCCTGAGGAAACAACGTCTCCTCAGGACACGGAGACGTTCAGAATATTCTCTTCAGAAGTTCGCTGGCGATGACCGCTTTTTCGACCTCCTTGGAGCCTTCATAGATCTCGACTATCTTCGCGTCGCGGTAGAACCGCTGGATGTCGTACTCCACTATGTAGCCGTAGCCGCCGTGGAGCTGCAGGGCCTCGTTAGCCACGTAGACAGCGGTCTCGCCGGCGAACCACTTGGCCATGGAGACGAGGGCGGGGTCCAGCTTGCCGTTATCGAGGAGATATGCGGCACGCCAGTAGAGGCTCCGGGCGGCTTCGATGCGGGTCGCCATCTCGGCTATCTTGAACTGCACGCCCTGGAGTCTCGACAGAGAACCGCCGAAGGCCTTCCTCTTCTTCACGTGGGATATGGCCATCTCGAGGGCGCCCTGGGCGACGCCGACACCCTGGGCGGCGACGTGGTTCCGGGTCATATTGAAGAAGTCCATGAGCTGGTAGAATCCCCGCCCTTCCTTGCCGATAAGGTTCTCCGCGGGGACCTCGACGTTGTCGAAACTCACCTCCGCCGTGTTCGATGCCCTGATGCCCATCTTGCCGTAGATCTTGGTGGCCGTGTAGCCGGGGGTGGCCGTGTCGAGGAGTATGACGCTGCACCTCTTGTGCACGTCCTTCGCCTCGGGGTCGGTGACGGCATAGACGAGGAGGTATTTCGCATTGCAGCCGTTGGTTATGAACATCTTCGCGCCGTTAATGACGTAGCGGTCACCCTTCTTCTCGGCGCGGGTCTTCACCATCGTCACGTCGCTGCCTGCATCGGGCTCCGTTACGGCCGTGCCGATGATGGCCTCGCCGGAGGCGATCTTGGGAAGGTAGAACCGTTTCTGCTCCTCGGTGCCGAAGGCCTGGATCATCTCGGCGCCGAAACCGGCGGAACAGATATTCTGGCCGCAACCGGGGTCGACGCGCCACACCTCCTCGGTGATGAGGGAGTGCTCGAGGAACCCGAGGCCCGCTCCACCGTACTCCTCCTTGATGAAGACGCCGATGAAGCCGTTCTCGGCGGCGCGCTTTACGATGGAGAGGTCGAACTCCTCCTTCTCATCGAATTCCTTCGCCTTGTCTCTGAACTCCTTCTCGGCGAATTCACGTGCCGCCTTGCATATGTCCTTCTGTTCCGTTGTCAGTTCCATCTGTCTCCCTCCAAGAAGTTATTCCCAATGCCTATGCCGCTGCCGGCCTTCAGGCCGCGCCGAACTGCCTGCGCAACTCCGGCTTCGATATCTTTCCCGCGGGGTTGCGCGGCATCTGCGGGATGAAATGGACGATCTTTGGCACCTTGTATCCCGCTATTTTGCCCTTGCAATACTGTATGACTTCGGCCGCGTCGAGCTTTTCGCCTTCGTTGAGGACAATGATGGCCGCTATCGCCTCCCCCCACACGGGGTGAGGCACACCGATCGCCGACGACTCGCGCACGGCGGGATGCTCGTTGACAACCTTCTCTATCTCCGCCGGGTAGACGTTCTCGCCGCCGGTGATGATCATGTCCTTCTTGCGGTCTATTATGTAGATGTAACCCTTCTCGTCGATGTGGCAGATGTCCTCCGTGTAGAACCAGCCGTCGCGGAAAGCCTTCTTCGTCTGTTCCTCCTTGCGCCAGTAGCCGAGCGACGTGCCGAGGCCGCGCACCTTCATCTCCCCTTCTCCGGGGGGCCCAACGGGGTTGTCGTTGTCGTCGACGATGAGGACCTCGCAGTCATAGGCGTCCCTTCCGCAGGATTCGAGGATGCGCAGGTTGTCGTCCGTGAGTTCCTTCGCGATGTCCTTTGCCGACAGGTTCGCCGTGACCCCCGTTGTCTCTGTGGTACCGTGGTGCTCGCCGAGGATGCATCCGAAGGTGTCGATGAACTGCTTGTAGACGGCAGGGATGATTCCCGCACCGGCGAACCAGAGCTTTTTCATGCTCGACACGTCGTAGCGGTCCTTTACAGAGGGCCAGACGTCGAGGAGCATGCGAACCATGGGTGTCGCGAGCATTCCCGCGACGATGTGCTCTTCGTCGGCGGCCCTGAAAAGGGACTCGGCATCGAATTTCTGGAAGAGGACGCTTGTCGCGCCCCGATAGAAGGGGCCGAGGAAGGACGTGGAGGCCGTCACGTGGTACATGGGGCATATCGTGAAGCCGATGTCCTCAGTGTCGATGCAGTTGTTGAAGGCGCAGGTGCGCCCGCAGTGATAGAGGTTGAGGTGGGTCTGCATGACGCCTTTCGGCGTCCCCGTCGTCCCGCTCGTGTACATGAGCATGGCAAGGTCGTCCTCTCTAACGGCCTCGACCCATCCCATCGGCGCGGCGCACTGAATCATCTCTTCGTATTCGCGCCACCCCTCGGGCCGTGTCTCCGAAGATCCGATGTGCACGTACTCGCGCACCGAAGGGATCTGTTCCTTTATCTCCTTAGCCGTCTTCACGTACTGATCGTGCACAAAGAGAACCACGGGTTCGGCGTCGGAGAGTACCCCCGCCATCTCCGGCCCGGCAAGTCTGAAGTTCACCGGAACGAAGACATATCCCGCGGCGGTCACCGACAGGGTCAGCTCCATGTACTCGTAGCTGTTCTGGCTCATGATGCCGATGCGGTCGCCCTTTCCGGCGCCGAGAGAATGCAGGGCGGCCCCTATTTTGGCGGCCCTGTCCCTGAGTTCCGCGAAGGTGGTCGATCTGCCCGTCTCATATTCCCTCATGGCCACTTTGTCCGGATACAGCGTGGCGTTTCTGTCGATCAGGGTCCTTGTCGTTTGAAAGTCGTTCTCCCGGCTCATCTTCGGTCCTCCTGGGTCTGTTGTGACGTGAGCGACAGGCTCACAGGCACCACCGCCGGGGAGAGATTCATCCCCGGCGGTTCGCCATACGGGGGGGGTTACTTCGTATTTGCCTTGATGTAATCGCGGACGAACTTCACGGCAGCATCACCTGGCAGTCCCTTCTCCTTCGTCTTCGCGACATAATCATCAAACATTGGTTGTGCCTTCGCGATCCATCTCGCGTTCTCCTCGGGGGTCAGCCGGATGATCTGGTTTCCCCTCTTCAGCGTGAATGCCCTTCCTTCCGCATCGATGGTGTCCCAGAGCTTGCCCTGCTTCTCGATGTATTCAACGCTCATGGCGTCGATGGTCTTCTGCACGTCGGGGGGGAGACTGTTCCACTTAGCCTTGTTCATGAACACGATGAAAGTGGCCGTATAGCCGGTGCCGTAATTCTCCGTCGTCGACTTTATGACCTCGCCCCATTTCCAACCCTGAAGGGATTCGATGGGTGCCATGGCGCCCTCGGCGACACCGGTGCGCAGGGCGTCATAGGTCTCCGGCATGGTCGTCCCCACAGGCGCGGCACCGAGAAGGGACGCGAATTTTGCGTTGGAACCGAAGGTCCTGATCTTCATCCCCTTCAGGTCTTCGAGGGTCCTCACGGGTTTCTTCGTATGGAGGATGCCCGGGCCCTGGGCATGAAAATAGAGGATCTTCACGCCGTCGAATTCTTTCGGTTTGAACTTGCTGTAGAATGCGTTTCCGAGTTTCGTGGCGACGATGCCGCTTGGATAGCCCACGGGGTAGTCGAGGACTTCGGAGAGAGGGAATTTCCCCATGGTGTACCCGAGAACGGTGTTCCCGATGTCCGCAATCCCCTTTACCACGCTGTCAAAGGTCTGTGCGGCCGGGGTCAGCGTACCCCCGGAGTAATAGGAAATCTTCACCCTGCCGTTCGTCTTTTTCTCGAGTTCTCTTGACCACTCTTCCGCGATAATGCTGTTCTTATGGGTGGCAGGAAAGAAGTTCGAGTAACTCAACGTAATGACCGGGTCGGCGGCCATGGCGCCCCCAGCGAGGAAACAGGTTGTCAACGCAAAGATCGACAACAACACCGCGATGCAATAACTCCGTTTCATAAAAACCCCCTCTGTTTGGATTTGGTCTTGGAACTTCAGAAAGCAATTTTGGTGCCATCCCCGGTGGTCCCGCGAAAGCCCGCCATTACATGACCGTGTAGTCCTCCTCCCGCCATGGGTGAGAATAATTTACACACTCTGTGCACGTTTTAACCACATGACTGAAAGCCTCTCTACTCCCGATCAACCCCCAACATGATTGAAAGGCTTCAGTCTTTATCACTCAACCGATTCAAGGAGCCTCTATTTTTCCTGCGTTTTGAGATAGAGTTTTCGTCGACTTATGCCCAGAAGGCGGGCGGCCTTGCTTTTGTTGCCCCTGGCGAGGGTCAGGACGCGTTCTATGTGTTCCTGTTCTATGTGGTGGAGGGTGAGTTCGTCCTCGGAGGAGAGTTCCCGCGTGTCCACTTCGCGCTCCATGAGACGGCCTTCCACCATGCTCTGCGGGAGGTCTTCGGAGAGGATCGTCCCGCGGGCGGCGGTGAGGAGGACGGCCCGCTCCATGACGTTTGCCAGTTCCCGGACATTGCCGGGCCAGCGGTAGTCCCCGAGGAGGTCCATGGCCTCCCGGGAAAGGGTCTTTTTCGCCCCGCCACGGGCGAACTTGCCGAGGAAGTAGTCGGCGAGGAGAGGGATGTCATCCTTGCGCTCCCGAAGAGCGGGCAGGGTGACGATGAAGGTGTTGAGCCGGAAGAAGAGGTCTTTCCGGAACCTCTTTTCCTTTACCTCCGCCTCGAGGGACTTGTTGGTGGCGAAAATGAACCTCACGTCCACCTTCGATTCCCGGGTATCGCCGAGGCGCCGAAAGATGCCCGTCTCGAGGGTCCTCAAAAACTTCGCCTGGATGGCCACACCCATGTCGCCTATCTCGTCGATAAAGAAGGTCCCCTTGTCGGCAAGTTCGAGAAGGCCGATCTTGTCCGTCTGCGCCCCTGTAAAGGCACCCTTCTTGTAGCCGAAAAGCTCACTCTCCAGGATACTCTCCTGGAGAGTGCTTGAATTGACTGCCACGAACTGGCTTGCAGAGCGGGGGCTCTGGTTGTGGATGGCGCGGGCCACCAGCTCTTTTCCCGTGCCCGTTTCGCCGAGTACGAGGACGGGAACATCGGAGGGCGCCACAAGGCGAATGAGGCGCTTCACCTCGTTCATGGGCTCCGAGGCGCCGATGAAAGAATCGTGCGCCTCCACCCTCTGGAGCTGCTCCTGGAGGACGACGTTCCTCTCCCGGAGCGCCTTCTTCTCATAGGCCTTCTGGATGACATTGGAGAGTTCCGTCAGTTTGCAGGGCTTGCTGAGGTAATCGTAAGCCCCGAGCTTCATGGACTGGATGGCCGTGTCCACGGACGCATGGCCGGTGAGCATTATGATCTCCAGGGCGGGCTCACTCTTCTTGATGGATTCGAGAAGCTCGACGCCGTCCATGTCGGGAAGCCTGATGTCGAGAACGCAGACGTCGAAAGTCTGCTTCTTCACCAGCGACAATGCGTCGCGTGCCGTGGACGCCACGGACACGGTGAAACCCTCCCGGGAGAGCTTCTTCTTGAAGGCCTCAACAAGCTGTTCCTCATCGTCAACGATCAAAACCCGGATCACGGTATACCTCCTCGGCGACAGCTTGCCTGGCATAGAGGGGGAGGGATATCCTGAAAACGCTCCCTCCATTGAGGCGCTGCCCCACCTCGATATTCCCTCCCATTCTCTGCAGGAAATCATAGCACAGCGTGAGGCCGAGACCCGTTCCCTTCTTTATCCCCTTCGTCGTAAAAAAAGGCTCGAAGATGAGCTCCCTCATGCTCTCGGGAATACCGGGGCCGTTGTCCTCTATGACAACCTCGAGGGTGTTGCCGGGCATCTGCCGCGCCTTTATCCATATCGCGGCGTCCGCCTGCCCCTCGACGGCGTCGACGGCGTTGACTATGACGTTGAGAAAGACCTGTCGCATGGCGTCGAAGTCCCCTTTCACCGCCGGCAGGGGCGAGGGAACATCCTCAATGAACCTCACGGGCAGCCTCTGGAAGTTGATGTGGTCGAGGAGTTCATCGAAGAGTTCGTTGAGGTCGATGCTCGTCTTGCCCAACTCCTTCTTTCTCGTGACGTCGAGGAGACTCTTGATCGTTTTGGTGCACCGGAAGGCCTGCTCCTCGATGACCTTGAGGCTCTCTTTGAACTCATCGAGATCCCTTTTGTTGAACCTGCCGCCCTCCAGGTTCTCCAGCGATTCCAGGGCAAGCTCCGCATTGGCGGTAATGGTGGCGAGGGGGTTGTTGAGCTCGTGGGCTATCCCCGTCGTGAGCCTTCCGATCATGGACATCTTGGCTTCCTGCATGAGCTGGATGCGCGCTCTGACGCGGTCCGTCGTGTCCTCGATGATGCACAGGAGGCCGTCCACGCGCCCGTCCTTGTCCTTTATGGGCACGCCCTTGAAATAGATATACTGCGGCACCCCCCAGTAGTTGATGAAGGGGAAATCCCAGAGCTGAAAGGACTTGCCCTTCAGGCCCTCCCTTATATGGTTCGCCATGCCGCACTTCTTCGTGTAGGGGTTCTTGATCCAGTTGAACCCGAGAAGCTTGTCCTTCGCCTTCGCCATGCTGTCGAATCCCGACAGGGTGGCGAGCGCCGGGTTGACACTGGAGAACTCGCCTTTCTTATTAATGGTAAAGATCGCCACCGGGGCATTCTCCACGATCTCGTAGTTGAATTCCGCGAGCTGGCGGAGATTCTCCTCGGTCCTGCGGAAGGCCGTGACGTCCCGTATGATCTCCACAACCCCCACGAGGCCGCGCCCGTCCTCCTCCTCGAGGGGAGATGCCGTGAAAACAAAGTACTCCGCATCGGCCCCCTTGCCCACTTTTATCTCGAGCTGCTCCGTTCTGCCGCTGCCGTACGACCTGAGCACGGGGCACATCTCGCAGGGTCTGCGCCTTCCCATAATAACGGAATAGCAGTGTTTCCCCTTGAGAGCCCCCGCATCCTTCCCTCCCGACCACCGGCGGCTGACGGACCCCACCCATTCGATCCTGAGGTCCCTGCCGATAAGAAAGGACCCGCCGCACAGGAGGCGCATGACCGACTGAAGGGTAAAGGAGCTTTTGTCCGAATCCATCTCCATCATGACGAAATAGGATAGCAAAAAAGATGCCAGACGTAAAGGTCGCAGCAGGGGGGCTGCGACCGTTGGAACCGTTGGAACCGTTGGAACCGTTGGAGACAGGGAACCGACTTTGCTAAGGCCTGTCAAACCATTCCGACGGTTCTAGCAGTTCAAACCGCCCCTAACGCCTTTCCCGCTCTAACGGTTCCAACGGTCTTTACCATCTTTACCCTGTTTTCTCTTGACTTTATCTCTACATCCCCCTATTATCTAAACGAAAATGTTCTGTATGTTCCTTATCTTATTGAGATAGTTCCTGCCCGGTTCGGGCGGGTTCTTGCCTGTTCCTTCGGCAGATTGCATCACCGGGCGGGGTTTCGGGGCGGGCCCGGGTTTATGATAGTTTCGATTGCGCGATAAACAATATACTGAAAGATACACGCAGCAGACAAATGAAATTCCAGACTCATAGACCATTTTCTGTCGCCCTCTTCATAGCCTTGTGTATCCTTGTCCTCTCGGCCATGTCCTGCTCGTCGGGCAGCAAGGCGCAGGGGGGAGCGGGGCCGCAGCCACAGGCGGCGGCACAGCCAAGCGGTCCTTTGGCGAAGCAGGATGAAAAGCTCTCGACCCTGGGCCTGAGCCCTTCGCGGCCCTATGCATTAAGGGCCATCCAGATCCAGTATCGGGCCGACCAGAACCTCAATATATACGAGGATAAACCCCACACCCTTGCATTTGTCGTCTATCAACTTGCCGACGTCAACCCCTTTACGAACCTCACGAAGGATGCCGCCGGGCTTACGACGCTGCTCAAGGGAGAGAAGTTCGACAAGAGCGTCATGGCCGTAGACCGGTTCTTCATCGAACCGGGGGACACCAACCGGCTTGACATAGACCGTTACGAGAACGTAAAATGGGTGGGTATTGTTGCCGGATATTACGACCTTACGCCCGGGCAGGTCACGCGAATCTTTGAGATGCCCGTGCTTATCGAGACAAAAGGAATGATATTCAAGACCAATGAAGCCAAAATGGGGCTGTTGGGGATGAACCTCTATTTCGGTCCCAGCAGCATCCAGGAGGTGCCGGGACCATGACAGAACCAAGAAAACCCGTTTTCTGGTACCAGGGGCTCTTTCTGCAGCCCCAGCATTTCCAGCAGGCAGACCTTTTCCATCAATCGTCGATCGCACCTCTTCGGGACTACATCCAGCCGTTTTTCTACGGGACATGCGGGTACACCATAGACGAGGGAGCCTTACGGGAGATGGTCTTCACCCTCTCCGACGGAGAATTCCTCTTTCAGGACGGCACCTGGGTGAAAACCACGGAAAACGCGAAGCTCGAGGCGCGACCCTTCAAAGACGCCTGGACCAACATGGACAAGCCCTTCAAGGTCTTCATAGGCCTTCGCCGGTGGGACCACGCAGGGAAGAACGTCGTCGTCCCGGGGGGCAGCGACGCAAGACGCCGCTACCTGGCCGACGAGGCGGCGGCGATGAAGGATGTCTACGGCGGCGACAATATCGCGGAGGTGAAACTCCTTGACCACCTCCTCAGGTTCTTCTGGGAGGATGAGATAAGCGATGCCGCCGACTATCATCTCATCCCTCTTGCCATCCTCACCTTCAATGGTCAGGACGTGGTCCTTTCGCGGGATTTCACACCACCCGCCGTCACCCTGGCGGCCTCGGAGCCGCTCCTCAAGATCATGCGCGGCGTCAGGGAACTCATTCTGTCCCGCTGCCGTATCCTGGAGGAGTACAAGAACCCCCGCGGTTTCCAGAAGGCCGACCTCCAGGCGGCTTATCTTAATTTTTTCCTGGCCCTTCACACGCTCAACCGGTACATCCCGCTCTTCGAGCATTTCACGGAGGTCTCGACGGTACATCCCTTCACAGCCTACGGCATGTTGAGACAATGCGCCGGGGAACTGAGCTCTTTCACCGATCGCGTCGATGCCCTGGGAAGACTCTCTAACGGCACAGAACTCATTCCCCCCTACGATCACGAGAATCTTGTCTTCTGCTTCCGGCAGGTACAATTGCTCATCGAGGAGATCGTGGCCTCGATGATCCTTGGGATGGAGAACATCATCCACTTCGACAGGGACACCCATTACTTCCGCGCGCAACTCCCCCAGGAGCTTCTCGACAACAGGAACCTCTTTTATCTCGTCGTGAAGTCGGCGGGTAAAGCAGGAGAAGACATCCTCGATATGGTGAGGCATATAGTAAAGCTCGGGCCCGAGGAAGAGGTCCCGGTTCTTATCACCAGGGCCCTGCCGGGCATTCCCCTCGAGCAGAAGCTGGAAATGCCCCCGGGATTGCCCAGGAAGCCGGGCATGCTCTGTTTCGAGATAGACCGAACGAACCGGTACTGGCATGACGTCCTGAAGAACGGGAGGATCACCCTTTACTGGCCCGATGCCCCGGAAGACACGATCGTCGAGCTTGCGATCCTGAAACCATGAACTGGTGCACATGAGACTCATCGACTGTTATTCTGAACTTCTGGCATATACGGTCTATGTCGCCGGCTCCGAACCAACGGCCGCGGAGCTCTCCTATGAAGAAGCAAAGGGACGCTATGACGACCTGTGCGGACGCGCCGAGGCCATGAGGATCCGGGGAGAGATCCCGGACAAGGATTGGACGGAAGGCCTCTTCGCGGTATGCGCCCTCATTGACGAAATGATCCTGTGCAGCACCTGGCCCGGCAGGGACAAATGGCAGGTGGCACAACTCCAGCACCGTTTCTTCAATACCACCAACGCCGGCGCGGGGTTCTTCGAACACCTCAACGGGCTGGCCCCGGGGCAGGAAGCCGTCCGCGAGGTCTACGGCTGGTGCCTTGCCATGGGTTTCAAGGGAAGCTATTTCAGGCCTGAGGATGGCGAGGAGCTCGAGAAGATCATGCGGCTCAACCTCGACCTCGCCCGGGGAAGCGTCAGTGATGAGGGTATTCCCCACATCTTTCCCGAAGCCTACGGCGTGGAGAAGAGGGACCGCAGGAAGGGCATGGGAATGACCTTTGCCTTTACCGTGATCGCGGGTATCATACCCGTTGTCGCGTACCTAGCGCTTTTCATCTTTTACAATAATGTTCTCAAGGGTATCCTTGCCGGCTATTTCCATTAGCCGGCGACGGTACGATGTCGATCAAAAAGGTCGGGGCCCTTTGATATGATAAAGAAGATATTGAAGATAGTATTCATCGTTCTCGTCCTCGCCGCTCTGGCCGCCCTCGATGCCTGGCTCGTCTGGAAGAAGGGCTGGCCCCCGTGGGTGGGAGCCGCCATCTTCGCCGGGGTCATCGGCCTCTTCGTGGGTTTCATTTTTCTCAAGAAATATCTCCTGCGCCGCAGGGAAAAGAAGTTCGTCCAAAGGGTGGTGCAGCTCGATGAAAGCGCAATAAGGGGTGCCCCCCTCCACGAGAGACAGCAGCTCCAGGACCTCCAGGAACACTGGAAGGAGTCCTTGAGCCTCCTCAAGAGGTCTTCACTCAAGAAGCACGGCAATCCCCTCTACGCCCTGCCGTGGTTTCTCGTCATCGGCGAATCGGGCTCCGGCAAGACCACGGCCATCAGAAATTCCAGGCTCGAGTCCCCCGTGGCCTACCCCGACAGGGCCGCGACCATCTCCGCAACAATAAACTGCGACTGGTGGTTCTTCGAGAACTCCATCGTCCTCGACACGGCCGGCCGGTACACCATCCCCCTCGACGAGATACCCGACAGGGAGGAATGGGAGAAGTTCCTCACCCTTCTCGCAAAGTACCGCCGCAGGGAGCCCGTCAACGGCATCATAGCCACGATCCCCGCGGATAAGCTTCTCGGATCCGACAAGGGCGTCCTCAGGGAGGACGGCCAGAACATACGCAAGCGGATCGACCAGCTCATGCGCGTCGTGGGCGCCCGTTTCCCTGTTTACATCCTGGTGACGAAGATGGACAGGGTCTACGGGTTCAACGACACCTTCGAAGACCTGCCGCAGGAAGACGCCGGGCAGGCCATGGGTTACGTCAACAGGAACACCAGGGCCCACTGGGACGCCCTCCTCGAGGAGGCCTTCGAAAGCGTGTCGGAGCGGATCAGCGACGCATCCCTCCTTGCCATCCGGGGCTCGGGGCCCTTAAAACCCGGCACGATAGTGTTCCGCGAGGAGTTCCTGAGGTTGAAGACGGGTATGACGGAGTTCCTCAAGGCGGTCTTCGGGGACAATCCCTATCAGGAGACCCCGTTTCTTCGGGGGATCTTCTTTTCCAGCGGGAGGCAGGACGGCACACCTTCGTCGGAATTCCTCGATGCGGCAGGGTTCGTCCCCGCATCGAAGGGGGTCCCCGCCTTCGATAAAGGCATCTTCCTGGCTGACATATTTGCCAGGGTCCTCCCCGGCGACAGGTCGCTCTATACCCACACCCACGATTTCCTGCGATGGAGGCGCATTACCCGCAGTCTCGGTTTCACGTCATGGCTGTTCATCTGGCTGGCCCTTATCGGGCTCCTCACCTTCACCTTTCTCCATAACGTAAACACCCTGAATGACTTCATGGACGTCTTCAGGAGCCTTCCCGCTCTCCCCGGAGACCCGGGGCCCAACCTCCTGACCATCGAAAAATTCAGGATCGAGATCGAGGAGCTGGAGAGGAACAACTCCCGCTGGCTGCTGCCCGGTTTCGGCCTTACGGCGGCCCAGAGCGCAGAGAGAAGAGCAAAGGACCACTACGTGACCCTCGTCAACAAGGGCTTCCTGCGGAGCTTCGACAAGAACCTTTCCGACAAGCTCGACAGGGTGAGCACCGAGACCGATCCCGACGAGGTGGCCATTTACGCCGGATATGCCGTCACCCGCACGGCGCTCGAGAACGGCCTTCTGGACAAGGGAAAACTCCCCGACGTGAAGGATTTCGGTCAGGCGGCGGCGGCGGCGATCGACCTTTATTATTCCACCCTCCCCTATCAGGCCTCGCAGGTATTCGGCAACGTCTACAGGGATTATCTCCTGTGGCACAACAACAGGGCCGAGCTCCTGAGAAACCGCGAACTTCTCCAGGTCAGCCTTGTCACCCTCGTGACGAGGCACAGGAACCTGGAATGGCTTGTCCGCAAGTCCATCCCCGACGCACCCGATGTGACGCTCGCCGATTTCTGGGGCAACCCCGAGGTGGGAGAACATGATGACACCGTCCTTATTCCCGGCGCCTACACAACGGCAGGCCAGGAGCACATTGCCGCCTTCATCGGCCACCTCGAGGGTGTGTTGAAAAAGGATAACCCCATTGCAAACATGGTCCCCTCCTTCTGGAAATGGTACCAGGATGAATACTATAAAGCCTGGTACGATTTCGCCGATAATTTCCATAAGGGCTCGGCGGCGTTTCAGACGGAAACGGCGCAGCGTAATATGGCCGTCCTTATGACCACGGACCAAAGCCCGTACTGGAAGCTCCTGGCGCGCATGGACGATGAACTGATACAGTCGGACACCACTACGAAACCGCCGAAATGGGCCTCGCTGCCCGCGGAACTCGTCGCCATGGCACAGCTGGCTGTCGCCGCGGAGGCAACAAAGACCAAGAAGGACCAGGGTCTCGTGAGCAAGATAGGTGCAGGGTTGAAGAAGGCCAGGACCACGGCTGAAACGGAGATATCCAGATTGGACCCCGGAGCAAAAAAGGCAGCCGAGCAGCGGCCTTCGAGAGCGAAGGTCTACGCCGAATATGTAAAGGCACTCGGCCAGACCGCTCCCATAGCTTTATCGGGAGACACGGCGATGCGCATGGTCTCCGAACTCTTTGCCGGTCAGGCGGCCCTGGCCGAAGACAAATCGCCCTTCAACCAGGCATACACACAATACCTTGCCCTCAAGAACATGATGAAAGAGGACAATTACGGCGATTCCGATTTCCTGTGGGCCCTCGTAGGCGGCCCCCTCAATTATCTCGTTGACTACGGAGTTGCAAAGACATCGTGCTCCCTTCAGGGCAGGTGGGAGGGGGACGTCATCGCTAAAATGGACGGCGTCCCGAAAGAAAAGGTTCTCAACTCCCTTTTCGACAAGACTGACGGGGTCGTGATCAAGTACCGGGAAGGGGCGGCAAAACCCTTTCTCGTCCAGGCAAAATTGGGATACAGTCCGAGGAAGGCGTACGAAAATACCGTGTTTCAACGTTCCATTCCCTTCAAGGCGGAGTTTCTCAAGTTTCTCAATGCCGTGCCGTCTGCGCCGGTGGAGTTCCAGTCGGACCATACCGTGCCCATCCAGACGGTACCCATCGAGGTCAATGCCGACGCGGCGGTGAAACCGCTGGGGAATGTGTTATCCCTGCAGTGTTCCGATGGAGCGGCGATACTCAAGAACTATAATTATCCCGACTCCCGGTCCTTCGTCTGGTCACCGGAAAAATGTGGCGACACCATCCTGAAGATCCTGTTCCCCGATTTTGCTCTTACGAAGATTTATAAGGGTAAAACGGGTTTCGCGACGTTCCTTTCCGACTTCGCATCGGGCGGCAAGAGCTTCAAGGCCGCCGACTTCCCGGAAAACAAGACGGGTCTCTCAAAGGCGGGCGTCAAATGGATAAAAATACGGTACAAGATCGACAATGCACAGCCGGTCGTCACCGGGCTCACGAAAAGCTCGAAGAAGGCCCCTGCTGTCGTCGCCGATTGCACCTTCAGGTAGAATTGTAACGAAAGCTTGAAAGGCCTCGACAATGGAACTTAAGGAACTGGGGATCACTCCGATACCGGGGGCCTCACCGGCAGGCACCGACGTGCGCTCCGAGGAAATGTTCGACAGGCTCTCCGTCGAGATCGAGAAGATGTCCTCGCCGTCCTCGGCGGGCGCCCTCGACTGGGGACGAGTCCTCATCATCTGCGCCGACATCCTGAGCGGCAGTTCCAAGGACCTCCTCGTGGCAAGCTATCTTTCCATCGCCCTTCTGAAGACTCGGGGCATGCAGGGGCTCGCAACAGGTGTGCACATCTGGCGGGACATGCTGACAACGTACTGGGAGACCCTCTTCCCTGTCAAGTCCCGCATGAAGGGACGGCGCAACGCCGTCGAGTGGTGGGTGGAAAAAACCTCCGCCGCAGTGAGAGGGTTTGCTCCGGAGCAGTGGAAAAAGGAGGAGATAGAGGCCCTCTATACCGACCTCGACGCCATCGACACCTTTCTCAGGAACAACATGGAAGAGGCGCCGGCAGTGGGGCCGCTCATGTCCATCGTCGGCTCCGTTCTGACCACCATCGAAGAGAAGCCGCCGCAGGAAGCGGCACCCGGCGCGAAATCCCCTGAAGTCAGGCAGCCGGTCACTCCGGCGGCGGCACCCGGCCCGGCGGCTGTCCCCACGGGGGACGATCCCGAACCGCTCATTAAGCATGCCATCGAGACGATGAGGGCAGCTGCCGCACTCCTCGTCGAGAAGGACACTTCCGATGGTCTCTACCTTCGCATAAACAGGGTCGTTGCATGGATGACCGTAGCGGCTCCGCCGCCAAGTCGCGGCGGCAGAACCATGATAGAATCCCCCGACGAGGAAGTGAGGGATTCCCTGAAAAACATGTACCGCTCGGGCAGCTGGAAGGAGCTGCTCTCCGCATGCGAGTCCCGTATACCGCAGTTCCTCTTCTGGCTCGACCTCAGCCGCTACGTCGCCGAGGCATTGGGGAAGATGGGGATGAAAACGGCCGCCGCCGAGGTGACGGGCCACACAGTCCTGTATGTGAAACGCCTTCCGGGAATCGAGGGGCTCACGTTCTCCGACGGCACGCCCTTTGCCGATACCGAGACGCGCAGGTGGCTCGCCGACGCAGACGCGGGACCGGTACAGGCCGCCGCCGAAGGCCTCGTCAAACAGGTGGAGGACGAGATGGGCAAGGCCCGGGCGATGGTCGAGGCGGGAAACCTGGCCGCCGCCATAGGGTCACTGAGGGACGCCCTCATGAGGTCTCCGTCGGTGCGGGAGCGTTTTGTGCGGCAGATCCACCTGTGCCGGTTCCTTAAGGAGAACAACCAGGCCAAGGTGTCGAGCTCGAATTTCCGCGACCTCATCGGGCTCATAGATGCATACCGGCTGGGGGAGTGGGAGCCTTCTCTCGCCGTCGAGGCCTACGAGGCCATACTGTCGGTGAGCGACGGGGAGGGGTTCGAAGGCCTTTTTCCCGAGGTGTTCAGGCGCTTGAGCCTCCTCGACCCCGTCAAGGCCATGGAGTATACATAGTGTTAGTTTTGTCATACAGACAAAGTCTGGGTTTTATTTTGCCGTAGTTTACTCTATAATAGATTTGATTTTGCACATTTATCATAAAGTTTGCGTGGTTTATACAACGTAAGTAGAAACATTATTCCTTACAAAGGAGGGGTGTGAAATGGCTAAAGAAGGTTCCGTTGCACCGAAAGAACGTGTGAATATCATCTATCGGCCGGCAACAGGCGATCAGAAAGAGGAGGTCGAGCTTCCTCTCAAGGTCCTCGTCATGGGTGACTTTACGCTTCAGAAAGACTCCCGGAGCGTCGAAGACCGGCAGCCCGTCAATATCGACAAGGACAATTTCAACGATGTCCTCGGCGCCCACAACATCCGGCTCGAAACGGTGGTCGAGAACAAGCTCTCCGATGAGCCCGACGCACAGATGAGCATCAATCTCGATTTCAAGAAGATGAAAGACTTCGAGCCCGATACCATTATACAGAAGATACCGGAGCTGAAGAAACTCATGGAACTCAGGGACGCCCTCAAGGCCCTCAAGGGGCCGCTGGGGAACATCCCCGAATTCAGAAAGAAGATCCAGGATATAGTCAAGGACGATGAAGTGAAGGCGCGTCTCCTGAAAGAACTCGGGATCGAAGGGTAGGGGGTGGAAAGTGGCTGAAGAAAAAAAAGATGTTCAACAAGAGCAGCAGGCAGGGGAGGCAACCTCCCTTCTTGACGAGATCGTCGCCGCAACGCGCCTGAAACCGTCCGAAGAGGCTTACTCCATCACCAAGCAGGGTCTCCAGGCCTTCATCGACGAGATGCTCAAGCCCGGCAAGGAAGTGCGCGTGACGGCTGCCGCCGTGGACGAGATGATCGCAGACCTGGACCAGAAACTGTCGAGGCAGGTGGACACCATTCTCCACAACAAGGAATTCCAGCAGCTTGAATCGGCGTGGACGTCGCTCAAGTTCCTCATCGACAAGACCGATTTTCGGGAGAACGTAAAGGTCGAGGTGATGAACGTGACCAAAACAGACCTCCTCGACGATTTCGAGGACGCCCCGGAGATCACGAAGAGCGGCCTCTATAAGCTCGCCTACACCCAGGAATATGGGCAGTTCGGCGGCAAGCCCTACGGCCTCATGGTGGGGAACTACGAGTTCGGTCCTTCGGCGCCGGACATCAAGCTCCTCCAGAACCTCGCCTCCGTCGCGACCATGTCCCACGCGCCTTTCGTCGCCGCCGCGGGCGCGCAGTTCTTCGGCATAGACAGCTTTACGGGCCTTCCAAACCTCAAAGACCTGAAGTCCATCTTCGAGATGCCCCAGTATATCAAGTGGCAGTCCTTCCGGGAATCCGAGGATTCGCGGAACGTGGCCCTCGCCCTGCCCCATTTTCTCCTGCGCATACCGTACGGTCCCGACACGAAACCCGTGAAGGGGTTCAGTTACAGGGAAGACACCACCGACGGGGACGGCGGTTTCCTCTGGGGCAACGCGGCATTCGCCTTTGCCTCGAGGATAACGGACAGCTTCGCCAAATACCGCTGGTGCGCCAACATCATAGGCCCCCAGGGCGGCGGCGCCGTCGAGGACCTTCCCGTCTACCAGTATGAGGCCATGGGCGAACTCCAGACGAAGATACCCACGGAGGTCCTCATTTCGGAGCGCAGGGAGTTCGAGCTTGCCGAGGAGGGTTTCGTCGCCCTTACAATGCGCAAGGGAAGCGACAACGCGGCCTTCTTCTCAGCCAACTCCACGCAGAAACCGAAGGTCTTCGCCAACACGCCCGAGGGCAAACAGGCAGAGCTCAACTACAAGCTGGGTACCCAGCTCCCCTACACCTTCGTCGTCAGCCGTCTCGCTCATTACATCAAGGTCATTCAGCGGGAGAACATCGGCACGTGGAAGGAAAGGGGCGACCTCGAGACAGAGCTTAACAACTGGATCCGCCAGTATGTCGCCGACCAGGACAATCCCTCTCCGGGGGTCCGTTCACGGCGACCCTTGAGGAAGGCGAGCATTGAGGTCACCGACGTGGAGGGAGAGCCCGGGTGGTACAGGGTAAACATGCAGGTTCAGCCCCATTTCAAGTACATGGGGGCTTCCTTCACGCTTTCCCTGGTGGGAAAACTCGACAAGGAATAAGGAATAGTGACGTAACGAGCAGGGTCGCATAACCAAAAAGGAGGGAAATTTTATGGCAATGACCTGTTACATGACCGTGAAGGCAAAGAACCAGGGCGACATTCAGGGCGACTGCACGCAGCAGGGTCGGGAGAACACGATAATCTGCTATGCCATGGACCACGTCGTCGAGATACCGAGGGACACCCACTCGGGTCTTGCGACGGGACAGCGGATACACAAGCCCCTCAAGGTGACGACGAACATGGGGAAACACACCCCGAAGCTGTTCCAGGCGTGCTGCACGGGCGAGCACATGGACGTCGAGATCCAGATGTTCAGGATCAACGAGAAGGGGCAGGAAGAGAAATACTTCACCATCAAGCTCCAGGACGCCATCATCGTCGAGTCGCGCGAATGGTATCCCGAGACGTTCGTGGAGGACAACAAAACCTTCAAACACATGGAGGACATCCTCTTTACCTACGAAACGATCATCTGGACATACGTGCCCGACGGTGTGGAGGCACAGGATTCCTGGAAGAAGCCGGTCACGGGATAAACCGGGGCATCGATACTTTGCATATAAATGAAGGAGTGATTCTACAATGGCAATGACCTGTTATATGACCGTGAAGGCAAAGAACCAGGGCGACATCCAGGGCGACTGCGTACAGCAGGGTCGGGAGAACACGATAATCTGCTATGCCATGGACCACGTCGTCGAGATACCGAGGGACACCCACTCGGGTCTTCCGACGGGACAGCGGATACACAAGCCCCTCAAGGTGACGACGAACATGGGGAAACACACCCCGAAGGTATTCCAGGCGTGCTGCACGGGCGAGCACATGGACGTCGAGATCCAGATGTTCAGGATCAACGAGAAGGGGCAGGAAGAGAAGTACTTCACCATCAAGCTCCAGGACGCCATCATCGTCGAGTCGCGCGAATGGTATCCCGAGACGTTCGTGGAGGACAACAAACCCTTCAAGCACATGGAGGACATCCTCTTTACCTACGAAACGATCATCTGGACATACGTGCCCGACGGGATCGAGGCGGAAGATTCCTGGAAGAAGCCCGTCAGTTCGTGACAGGAAAACCGCGGCTTTAAGCCCGGGCTAGTGTGATGAAGGCCATCCAGAGCGCAGACAAAAGAGGTCGGGGTTGTTCTTCCGGCCTCTCGCCACACCCTTGGTGCAGACAGTCATGTACGAAGAACGATTGACGCAAAGGATCCGAAACCTCGAGCGCAGGAGCAACGACAAGAGCACCGGCGACGTCTCGCATATCGTCAACTCCATCATAAACCATCTTCAGCGGGTGCTGAACACGCGACAGGGAAGCGTCCCCATCGCGGAGGATTACGGAATGCCCGACTTCACGAACTACCAGGGCATCGGGTTGGCTGAAGAGGCAAAGGACATCGGGGATATCATCAAGGGCATGATCCTCAAGTATGAACCCCGCCTCGGCGGCGCGCAGGTGACCTTCGAGCCCGACAAGGACGACCTGCTTTCACTGCGCTTCAAGCTGCAAACGGAAATCGTCCATGTCAGGAACGAGCGCCTTGTGGTGGAACTCGAGACGGTGATCAGCTCCGAAGGCAAGGTGCGGGTATCACGGTAAGGGACAAGGGGTAAGATTTGTTCAACAGGTACTACCAGCAGGAACTGCAGAACCTTCGGGAACTCGCTGTGGAGTTCTCGAAGACGCATCCCGTCGCCGCGCCTATGCTCAGCGGTCCCAAACCGGACCCTGACGTCGAACGTCTCCTCGAGGGCGTCGCCTTCCTGAACGGGCTTCTGCAGCAGAAGCTCGACGATGAGTTCCCGGAACTCGTCCACAGTCTCATGGATGTCATATTCCCCCACTACATGAGACCCATGCCATCGATCTCGATAGTCAATTTCAAGGCGAAACCCGGCCTCACCGAAGCCGTCAGCGTTCCCGCGGGAACGTCCCTTGCCTCGGTACCCGTCGACGGTACATCGTGTATATTCCACACCTGCTTCGATGTGGAGGTCCACCCCCTGAACATCGATGCCCTGGAAGCGCGGGCACGCCCCACCGGTGAGCCGGAGATGCTCAAGCTCGTGATGGAACTCAAGGGCATCACCCTTGACAGGTGGGATGTGAAAGGGCTCTCCTTTTTTCCGGGGGGAACCTTTTCCCAAGGTGCGGACCTTTTCGCCCTCATGACACGCTACCTCAGGCAGATAACCATCCGCCCGCTGGAGGGGGGCAGTCCCTGCGTCCTGCCGGCGAATTGCATCACGGCACCGGGCTTCGACGCCGGGAACTCTCTTTTCCCTTTTCCCGCACAGTCTTTCTCCGGTTACCGGCTCCTTCAGGAATACTTTATCCTGCCGACGAAGTTCCTCTTCCTCAACCTCACGGGCTGGGAAAGATGGCGGGACCGCGGTCAAGGGACACGCTTCGAGGTGATCTTCGAGTTCTCGCCCTCATCGCTCCACTTCCCCCAGGTAACACCGGACAATATCGTGATGTTCTGCACGCCCGTCATCAATCTTTTCAAGATGGAGGCGGAGCCGGTTCTTCTCGACCATCACAGGGAAAGGGTCAGGATTAGGCCTTCCGCCAAGGAACACGGGCATTACCACGTGTACGACGTCACGGAGGTCGTCGGCTACAGCCGGGGCAGCGTCGAAAAAACAACCTACGCCCCCCTCGACCTCTTCGGCAACATCGAACAGGGCGACCCGCTGTACCAGATGTTACGGCACCGGTCACCGGTAGACGATGCCATAGATGTGTTCCTCACTTTCCCTTACCACAGAGGGGGACCCGAGCCCAGGGTGGAGACGCTCTCCATATCACTGACATGCAGCAACGGACAGCTCCCTGAAAGGCTGCAGTTCGGGGATATCTGTGTTGAAACGTCGGATTCGCCGGCGCTCCTGTCCTTCGGAAACGTCATTCCGCCAACCTTCTATTCTGAACCGCCGCAGGGCCGGAACGTGCTGTGGAAGTTCCTCTCCCACCTCTCTCTCAACTATCTCTCCGTGGCAACCACCGACAATCTCAGGGAACTCCTCATGCTTTACACCCTCGAGGAGGGTCGGGACCGGACACGGATATCGGCGAGCCTGAGGGAGATACAGGGCATAATGGACGTTTCCGTATCGCCCGTGAGACGTCTCGTAAAGGGCAACATGCTTCAGGGGCAGCGTATCGAGCTCACGGCAAACAAGGAATACTACGCGAGCTTCGGGAACCTCCTCCTCTTTTGCTCCATCCTCGACCATTTTTTCGGCGCCTACAGCGCCATGCACACGTTCACGCAAATGCAGCTCAAGGAGAGCATCACCGGCGAGGTGGCGACCTGGCCGCAAAGGATGGGGGGGCGATGCCTGGTGTAAGGGACGACCTCTTTTCAAAGGGTCCGTCGTTTTCTTTCGTGCAGGCGATACGGCTGCTCTCCCATTACATCCACGCAGAGGGCTACCAGGGCGAAGATGTCATGCGCCAGAAGATCCGGGTACGGCCCGAGCTGTCCCTCGATTTCCCGGGCAACGACATCATCTCCATTTACCGGCGCGGGAACGAACCCGACAAGCTCTTCATCACCGCGACGTTTCTCGGGCTCTACGGCGCCTCGTCGCCCCTGCCCACCTTCTACACCGAAGACCTCCTTGAGGAAGCCTCCGATGACAAGAGTATCTCCCGGGACTTCATAGACATTGTCAACACGCCCGCGTATCACCTGTTCTACAAATGCTGGGGCAAATACAACCTGTCCTTCGGGCTCGCGGAAAGCTACCGGCCCGAGGCGCTGGAAAGGCTTTACTGCCTTCTCGGTTTCGGAACGGAGAAGATACGGGAGGCTTTCGAAAAACCCGCACGTTTCCTGCGATATATCGGGCTCGCAACCCAGATACCGCGGTCGGCGGAGGGCCTGCGCTCTCTCATCAGTGACTCCATCGGGGAGCCTTCCATCGACATCGAACAATGTGTCCCTCTCATGGCCCCCATCCCCGAGGACCAGCGGCTGTGTCTTGGTGTCAGCGGCCACTGTCTTGGGGAGGATGCCACGGTGGGCGCCTTCGTTCTCGACTGTACGGGGAAATTCCGGGTTCACGCGGGGCCCCTTTCGGGAGCGTCCTTTCAGAGGCTTCTTCCTGAAGGGAATGCCTTCGGCCTCATAGACAGGCTGGTGGCCTTTTACCTCGACCAGCCCCTCGACTGGGATCTGGAAATAGAGGTCCTGTCGTCGGACATATGCCCCGTCACCATCGGCGACGGGGCGTCTTCCCGCCTGGGATGGAACACCTGGCTTCCAAGCGACGGAAAATACGAGGAAAATCATGTCAGGCTTCAAAAGGCAATCTAAGGAAAGGAGATCGCGATCATGCTGACAGTAGATATCAAATCACTCTTGATGAGACTCAACGATTACGGCGCCGCCGCCATGCAATCGGCGGCCGGGCTGTGCGTTTCGAGGACGCACTACGAGATAACGATAGAGCACCTCATTGCCAAGCTCTTCGACAATCCCATGAGTGACTGGCCGCTCGCGTTCTCCCGCCTCAACGCCGACGCTGCGAAGACCCTCCGTGCCGTGGAGGCGACACTGGAGGAGTTCAAGACGGGAAACGCGGCCAAACCGGTCTTCTCGCCCCTTCTCCTTGAGCTCATCCAGGACGCCTGGCTCATATCCTCCATCGATCTCGAGGAGAAGAAGGTGCGCTCCGGGGCCATCCTTCTCGCCTTCCTCTCAAAACCGACCTTTTTCGCCTCCGGGCGCTACGCCGATCTTATCAGGTCCGTGGGGCGTGATGCCCTGGCGGGCGATTTCTGGAATGTAACCAAGGGCTCCGTGGAAATAGACAGAACCCAGGCGAAAGAGACGCCCGGCGAAGCGGCGGAGGGCGGCCCTCAGGGCGGGACCTTCATTGACCGCTTTTGCACGGATTTCACCGAAAAGGCAGCGCGCGGCGAGATCGATCCTGTCTTCGGCAGGGACTCCGAGATCCGCCAGATGATCGACATTCTCGGGCGCCGCAGGAAGAACAACCCCATCTGCGTCGGAGAACCCGGCGTCGGCAAGACAGCGGTCGTAGAGGGCATGGCGCTGAGGATCAGCCAGGGCGATGTCCCCGACATGCTCAAGAACGTGACCCTGCTCTCCCTCGACATGGGGCTCCTCGAGGCGGGGGCCGGGGTCAAGGGTGAGTTTGAAAACCGCCTGAAGGGCGTCATCAACGACATTAAGTCCTCGGAGCGGCCCATCATCCTTTTCATAGACGAGGCCCATACCCTCATCGGGGCGGGTGGTTCCGCCGGAGGTTCCGACGCGGCGAACCTTTTGAAGCCTGCCCTTGCCCGCGGTGAGCTGCGCACCATCGCCGCCACGACGTGGACGGAATACAAGAAGTATTTCGAAAAAGACCCCGCGCTGGCGCGGCGCTTCCAGGCGGTGAAGCTCGACGAGCCCTCCGTAGACGCGACGGCCCTCATGATCAGGGGTCTCAAGGCAAACTACGAGAAGGCCCACAAGGTCGTCGTCCGCGACGATGCGGCAGTGGCGGCGGCGTAGCTCTCCGACCGCTACATTACGGGAAGGTTCCTGCCCGATAAGGCCATCGACCTTCTCGACACGAGCTGCGCCCGGGTGAAGATCAACCTCACCGCGAAGCCTGCGCGCCTCGAAGACCTCGAAAGGTCCATCGAGGCCTGTGACCGTGTCATAGCGGCGCTTGACCGCGACAGGGACAACATGGTGGCCATCGATGAAGAGGCATACACGGACGTGGTCGCGAAGAAGGAAAACCTCCTCAGGCAGGCAGGCGAGCTTAAAGACCTCTGGCTCAGGGAGAAAGAAGCCGCCGCAAAGGTGGTGGAAATACGGGAGAAGATTAACGCCGCCGCAAAGGACAACGGCGGCGAAAGGGAGGGGCTTTTCGCTCAGCTTGACGAGGCGGCGAAGGAGCTCAAGGGCATCCAGGGCGACACCCCCATGATCCAGATCGAGGTTGATCCCGATGTGGTGGCCCAGGTCG
>Ga0351925_1015_pt1 | contig 36423 bp, 32 predicted proteins | sample BONcelHT113001D9_FD_206870 | JGI IMG/M metagenome (GOLD analysis project Ga0351925, IMG submission 206870) | Enriched cells from coal bed in the Powder River Basin, Montana, United States - BONCAT cells T11 rep2 HSBNCT.T11.300.1.D9 ... | reverse complement strand
CCAGTGCAGTTTTAAAGGCATTTTTTGTTATAACCCCATCATCCAGGGATGATCTGAGTTCAAAGGTAATGTTCCTCACAGTTATTCGATCGCCCTTATTCCTGAGTTTAGAGTAGGCCATGAGGATTATTGGATCCTCCTGTGCCAGGTCATAAATAGTGGTGGGCTTATGATCTTCAGATGGACTTTTGACCAGCGCATCAGTTACCTGTATATTAACAGTTTTAGCATCAGAATTAACGGGGGGGACTGCTTTTGCAGTGATTGAAGATAGAGACTCATTAACTGTTTTTCGGAACTTGTTGAAGTTTGCTGAATAATTTTCCTGCCAATTTAGGGGTGTTTTATTCACCACATGGTTCAAACTATCAATGAAGGTGTAAAATAGGCCACCACTTTCACCATAAATGTTATCAGATTCGGGATAATAGGGAGTAGTAAATTCACAAACCCATTTTGTCCGATTTTGATGGTTGGTTATTATAATATAAAAGTCAGCAACTTCCCTTTTTCCCATGGGCACTTTCTGGAATTCTCCAACCACAATTTCACCAGTTATATTCTCGCCTGGGCTGAGTTCATTTAAAAATTTGGTATTGTAATCTTCCCTATTTACCTCTTCAGTTAAACCAAAATCCAACATTTAATCAGAACCCCCATTTATTTGATATAATCAGAATATTTCATAATATTCATTCTTTATCTTCATTAAGATTTCTTCTTCCTTTCAAAATTTCCTTCTAAATCCATTCTAGATCTCCTTTTAATTACCTTCAAGATTTCCGTTTATATTGTTTTTGGATTTGCATTAACTCCTTCAAAAATTTTCATATAATTACTATCAGACTATTAACTGTCAGACTTTTCATCAGGTTTTTTTAGATTTACTTGGGGAGTGGATCAGTTATAGATGTTCATCTCCCAAAATATTCCAGGTTCTCAGGATCCTCTTTATGCCCCGTTCAGTGCTCATCACCCGTCCCAGCATGGTACCCGCTGTTAAGCTGAACACCAGTCCCATTAATGGAGGTCCTTGCACCCAGTAAGAGAGATAATGAGCCCGGGTAAATACGAAGATCAGGTAACAAATCAGGATTATGCCTCCAATCCAGTCGATCTGGCCAATAACATTACTGGTCTCTTCATCCCAGCTCAAATGATACATGCGACTCACCAGTGTGCCAATGCCCAGACCAATTAGTATTCCTCCCAGAGCCCAAGAGATACTAAATGTACCGGTTAAGACTTCGTATATTATCACCAGTAACATGAATACCATTACCAGGGTGTAGATTCGCAGGCGCTTAATTAGTCGCTGATCAAGGTATTTAGATAACTGTTTTTGGCTCATATGCTCCCTTTTTCCTGTTTTATATCTGGAGTTTTAATAAAATTGACAGAGTTTTAATAAATTAGCGAATAAACCTCTATTGAATTATTGGTTAACACTCTTGAATAATGTTTTGAATAATGTTACTACACATCATGAGAGGTATGCTTTTAAACTAATGTAATAAAAACTTATGATTATGGATAACAAGCATCGAAATAGAATTCTTATACTAATTTTCATTGGGGTTTTCATGGGATCCCTGGATATAGGGATTGTGGGTCCAGCCTTACCTGCTATCCAGGGAGAATTTAGCGTGGATGAACGTCTTGTTTCTTGGATATTTGCGATATATATTCTGTTTTTCATGATCGGAACGCCTTTAATGGCTAAATTATCCGATATTTATGGTAGGCGGAGTATATATATTTTGGACATCTTTATTTTCGCCCTGGGATCAGCTATTACCATAACCGCAGTATCCTTTGAACAGGTTCTTATGGGCCGTGCTATTCAAGGATTTGGAGCTGGAGGAATTTTTCCAGTGGCCAGTGCATTCATTGGAGACACTTTCCCTCCAGAAAAGAGGGGAGGGGCACTGGGTATTATTGGATCAGTTTGGGGTTTATCAGGAATTCTTGGGCCCATATTAGGTGCATTACTCCTTAGTTATGGGTGGAAATGGCTTTTCATCATTAATTTACCTATAGCTGCAGTGGTAATTGCACTGAGCTTTTACATATTACCCCAAACTAAAGGAAGGAGAGATGTTAGTTTTGATTGGTGGGGAACCTTGTTATTTGCGGGTTTGGTAGGTGCTCTGGCCTGGGGTGTTAATCAGATTGATACAAATAATTTCATCACCAGCCTATCATCAATTTATGTATGGCCGTTCCTGATTCTGTCCGTGCTTTTGTTACCTGTTTTAGTGAAAGTGGAACGAAAAGCAGTGGATCCGGTTATCCAGATTGATTTATACCGAAGTTTTGAGGTTAAGTTAGCTACCAGTATTGCCATTGGAACTGGTTTTTGTCAAACCGCCATTGTATTTATGCCCTCTCTGGCAGTGGTTGCCCTATCTTTGACCACTTCCATTGCTAGTTTAATGGTCATCCCCCTGGTTCTGGCCCTGGGAGTGAGTGCCCCTATTATTGGAAGATTACTGGATAAGTTCGGTACAAAAATAGTCATGCTTGTTGGTATTGCGATTCTGGCAATGGGTCTCTTTTTGTTAAGTTTCTCTGCCAGCAGTTTTAATCTTTTCATAGTATCTGGAGTGGTGATCGGGTTTGGTTTGGGAGCTGTGCTGGGCTCACCTCTCCGTTATATCATGCTGGGTGAGAGTCCACCAGATAAACGTGCCGCAGGACAGGCTCTAATAAACTTCAATGCCAGTGCTGGACAGCTGGTGGGAGGTGCACTTATTGGTGCAGTGATTGGTTCACAGGGGGGTAAACTAGCCGGTTACCAATCAGCATACATTGTGATCGGATTCCTGGCTGTTATCATGCTCCTCCTCACATTGGGTCTTAAAAATCGTTCGGATCAGCTAAAAACTATGGAAATGAACCAGGAGAATTAAGTTCAGTGTCTGTCTATTTTTAAAGGTCAATATTTTTTTTTATTCAGTCTTAATCAATTCTTTTTTTTTAAAAAAGTCATTCAAATAATCCGCTTCCAAAAAAACAGTCGATACAGTAGCCATCTCCACCCATGTGATCAATACAGTAGCATCTACCACACACTATGCAGGAGTCCAGTCCAGGATTACCACAGAAATCACAAGTATCACACATTTAATCCACCTAAAAAAGGATTTAATTATCTTTTAATGTTAACAAAAAGGATTTAGTTATGGGTCTGAAAAAAATTAAATCTTTCCATGTTAAAAAGATTATGATTAGATAATGGCCAGTTCACCTGCACTGGTGATTTTGAATGCTTTAGGATCTATAAGGCCCATTTCTCGGAGTTCTCGGATGTGGTTGTAGGTCATTCCTCGGCTTATGCCTATTTTGATGGAAAGGTTTTTGACGTTGTTTTCCCCGGCATAAAGTTCCTCCAGGATGATCCTTTTGGTTTTGGATATTCCGAAGTTGAGGATGGGTAGATCGATTATGTTTTTATCTTCCTCGGTGATGTAGACGATTTTTTCCACCATATTGTGGCGGGAGTAACTTCCAAAAAGAGCCCCCAGTGCCTGGGGTTTCCTACCTCCACTGATATTCACCACGATATTGTGTCCATGGGCGTGTTCTTCTTCAATGATCTCGGCAGTGTCACGGGCAATAATCACCACATTGTAGACACTGGTGGGTATGGAGATGATTTCCAGGACTTTGCCCACAGTTTCCTGTAGCATACGCTCTGCTTCCAGGATCTTATCTGGTGGGTTCTCCTCCCGGAGTAGTATGATTTTATTGGGGGAGAACTGGGTAATGCAGGCCATTACTGGTTCCAGGGAATAAATTGTTGATATTAAAGTGTTTTTCATTTTACCACAGGTAGTGTTTGTTAATGGTTTCTTATTGATTATTACATTTAATTCTCCTTTAACCTCTATATTAGTGTTTTGATGTTCTCTCTTGAATTTGATTATACACTGACCTTTTTTATATTATACTTGTCTGGTTCACTATGGTGTTGTTCGCATTATAACTAATTTGTAAATGATAAACATTAACATTTATATAGAATAATGATAATATGAATGATATGTACCACTATGGGGAGATTTAATATATGAAACTTGGAAGTTACATTTGCCATCAGAAACCTGAAAGAAGTTTTAAAATAGGGGACAGGCATTTTCCGGTATGTTCTCGTTGTACTGGAATATACTTGGGAGCCTTTGCCTATTTTGCTGTGGTTTACTGGGTTTATGTTCAATATAACTGGGTTAGCATTTTCATGGCATGTTTAATGGGATTTCCCACATTCATGGATGGTTTAACCCAGTTATGCCTTCCAAGAGAGAGTAATAATCCTTTCAGATTCTTGACCGGAATACTGGCAGGTATAGGGTTGGGTATTATGGTTAAAGCCTTAAAAACCGTGTTAATCTTCTAAAAATGGTGCTAAAAATATTAGAGGTGATTAAAATTGACAGATAATGAAGTACCAAAAGGATGGTGGGCTAGACAGTCCAGTGGAACTAAAGGTGTTTTGGGAGTGGCTGGTGTTTGTTGTATTGGCATAATACTCATCGTGATTATAGGGGGAATTTTAACTCCAGACACGGGTACATCAAGTAACTCAACTAGTAACACAACTACATCCAGTCCATCAACCCCTGCAGTAGCAGCTGAGTCTGAAAGTGATTATAAAGCATCTTGTAAAGTTATCAGTTTCAAGGAACTAGAGAAAAATCCTGATGGTCACTCAGGCGAGCGTGTTAAGTACACAGGGGAAGTGGTTCAAATTATGGAAAATTATGGTATTTCCAGCATCAGGATGGATGTGGGTAGTAATTTTGGTGATACCATCTATGTAAGTTATCCAGGCACTACTTCTGCAGTGGAAGGGAGTACAATCACGATCTACGGAGTTGTTGATGGTAGTTACACTTATACCTCTCAGGCAGGATGGGAAATAAGCCTTCCTAAGATTAGTGCAAAGTACATTGTCGTTGGTGGATAGTATCCATCAATTTTCTTTTAAAATTACGTTTTAGTTTATTCAAATGAACTATTAGAGGGAGGAATAGTCATGATTAATTTTAGGATAATGGTGGTGGAAGATGATGGGATCATTGCTCTTGGTCTTCAGAATAAATTGGAGTCATGGGGTTACACTGTGGACCCAGTGGTTTTTTCAGGGGAAGATGCAGTGGAGGAATCATTCCAGAGAAAACCCGACCTCATATTAATGGACATTGGTGTTAAAGGGGAGTTAGATGGGATAGAGGTTGCCCAACGGATCAGGGAATTGAATATTCCAATTATTTACGTCACTGGCATGGATGATAAGGTCATAACCCAAAAAGCAATGGAAACAGTTCCCTACGCCCTCTTGAAAAAACCAGTGAACCACAAAGTTTTAAAACATATAATACAATCCGCACTGGAAGAAGGGGATAAAAAGTAGAAGGAGGATGTTTTAATTGGATGAAATAATTGCTGATTACATATACCATATGGAGTTAGGGGAAATCCAGGAACATAAAGGTATGTCAGTTTTCCCACTCTACAACGGTGATGATGATACATTATACATCACCCTAACCGAAGCAATGAATGCTGGTCTTTTAAAGATAACTGAACTGGATAATTACGGGTCAGTTCCAGAATTAAAGGTAATAAACCAGGCTAGTGTCCCGGTTCTACTGGTGGATGGGGAGGAACTGGCTGGTGCAAAACAGAATCGGGTGTTAAATACCACCATACTGCTTAAAGAGAACTCAGAAACTGTTATTCCAGTTAGTTGCACTGAACAGGGAAGATGGAGTTACAACTCCCTGGAATTCAAAGAATCTGGAAATGTGGCATCATATCGGGTTCGCCGAAGTAAATCAGCCTCAGTGAATAAATCCCTTAAAAATCAGGGTGAATTTCGTTCGGACCAGAGGATGGTGTGGGAGGGAATAGATGAAGTAAGTCGCAAGTCACGTGTAAAGAGTAGTACCCGGGCAATGCAGGATGTTTACCAATCCAGGGAGGAGGATCTGGAGGAGTACCACCGATCTTTCCCGTTACAGGATGGGCAGAAAGGACTCCTGGTGATGGTTAATGGGGAGGTTATGGGCCTGGATATACTATCCAGCAGTATTGCCTACCTCACCCTCCATCGTAAGCTCCTTAAAAGCTATGCTCTGGAAGCAATTCTAATGGAAGGTGAAGATGGATTCAATGGCCGGGATAAAGCTAAATCATTCCTGGATGAAGCACGCCTATCCATTGATGAAAAGCATAAATCAGTAGGTTATGGGTGGGACCATCGTCTGGAAGGCCCGGGAATACTGGGTTCATCCTTAACTCATCAGGAACAGGTGATACACACAGCACTGTTTAGGGATCACCCCGATGATATGCTTGGTATGTCCAGTTACCAGCAACGTAGGAGTTTCAGGATGTAAAATTTCATATAACTCACATCCTAATTCCCTTCAATTGATTCTACTGGTTGGTATGATTAAAATAAATTCAGATTAGTTCCTAATTATGGTTAAAAGTATCAGTAAGGGCAAGAATGCACTTACCAGATTCAAAAGGAAACTAACCATGTCCCCGGCAAGGAGGTTGCCAATTACCAGGAAAAGAACCCCAATGAAATACAGTACCAGGAAGTAGGGATTAATAGATTTATCCTTTAAAACTACGGTTTTGTAAAACTGAATTATCCATCCGATGGTCACTAATGTTAATCCGGCTAAAAAATACATGGAAAACTCCTCTATACATTTATGAATCCTTTAAATAAAAATTATGTGATACTTAATTTAAATTTTTGCTTTTTTCAGGTAATCTAGGAATATAATTGGTATTAATTGCCAAAAGATGTAATCCTCTTAATGATAAACCTTAATTTAAGCAGGATAACATCTGGTAAAGATTTGGGTGTAAACTTGGTATAACTATTTTTAAGGTAAAGGCTTTATTTAATAAACAGAGCCTTAAAAAGGGCCTGAACCGAACTGTTCGTAAATAGACAAACTGTTCGGATATCATTATTAAAGGGATAATAATTCCTATATTTTTATAGGGTCCCTGATTTTCTAATTTATCTAAATAAGTGGAGTAATTCAAAAATGGTTTATGATGTAATATTACCAGCAATACCCTTTATTGGGGGGTATGCATTGACATACAGTCTTTACAAGATGGATATAATCAAAAGATCAATCCATATAAACGTGTGGAACCTGATCATTCTATTAGCCTTCATTATATCTGGAGGGGCAGGTTTCCTTCTACTAATATTCATGGAACTGGGCATTAAACTCCCTATTAATCAGCCTTTACTTTACTGGCATGTTGAATTAGGGGTGACCCTGGCCCTGGTCACTATTTTCCACGTTCACACCTATTGGAAGTCAGCCAGAACCATGTTCCTGGCGGCAAAAAGGAGGTCTAAAAATAAAACTTAAGGAAAAGTTTATCACCGCACTCACATCTATCCCCCTTATTGCCGGGGCTACCATGTCCGGGGCATGTGCTCTCAGCTGTCCCTATGGTTTAAGCTGCACTGCTCCGGGGCAATGCCCCAGATACGTAGATTCCGGTGGGGATGGGATATGTGACCTGGGCCAGCCCACTACTTCCAGTTCCAGTGCTGAAAGCACATCCTACGATAATAGTGACAGTTCTACATCTGCTTCCACAACATCAACTTCCCAGGATCAAACTGACACATCCAGTAGTGCCTCAGCAGGACCAGTAAATAACAGTTCAGATACCAATGCCAGTGCAGTGGCTGATCAGGGAAACGGTATAGATAACGGTAGCTTACCTGATGACCCCCAATATTTCACCCTCCCTGTGAGTATGCTGCTCATTGGACTATACCTAATAACCCATTTCCTATTCAGTAAAGGAATACTCAGCAGGCAGAAACACCGCAGAATCTGGAACCTTCTTATCACAGCAGGAATTGCCGGGAGTGGAATTACCGGTATACTGCTGATACTTTTCATAAATCTAAGCATTAAAACTGCTTTAAATCCTTCAGTGACTTTCTGGCATGTGGAACTATCGATCCTGATGGTTATTGGTACCCTAATACACCTGCATCTTTACCGGAAACCCTTCAGGAACATGTTCCGGGTTCTATTTGGAGTGAAAAACTTTAAAGTGTTTAAAAAACCAGTCTCCATTCTGGCAGTGGTGATAGTAATTAGCATGGCTGTGGTTTCCGGACAGTATTTAAGTTCAGTTGATGGGGATGATACATCTAAAGTGAATGGTACCTCCAATAATACCAGTACCAGTAATCAGTACCAGGATTCACTTAACAAATCCTCCAGCACTGTTCAAAGCTCATCTAGTGATGTTCAAACCTACGACACAACTGGGGATGTTCAGGACACAACTACCACAACCACCACTACTACCACTTCTAGTGGTGGTAATGGTAAAAATAAATCTTGAATAGGAAATGGTGATTAATTTCACCTTATTTTTTTTAAAACTTAATATTAATTTTATATTAAAATAAATTCATTTTTTTTCAATTTTACCAAAATGTTTCCAGTCAATAAATTCAATTTAGAGGATTCATTCACTGGTCTGTTATATTAATATAACAATATTTATCAGATATAAAAATATTTTTTAAATAATAATTAGGGCACATAGGGGTTTGAAAAATATTTAAGGTACCGTAGGCTTAGTTCCCCCCGCTGGATTGGAACAGAATGTTCTAAAGTCACAGGCATCACAGGTCCTACGCTCGGGTTGAGGATTCCAGGAATTTTGAATACCACACCCAGCCACTTCTCTGGTAATGTTATCCTCAATATCCCCCACCACACTATCAAAAGCTTTTAAAGATTCCTGTAAAGAGTCATATTCAATTGGTATTATCCTTATTGAACGCAGGTTCTGATAGGATTTCGATAGATCAGGTGGACTTGTTCTGGATTTCCAGTTCATGAGTAATTCAAGATCTTCACCATCTGGCATGACATCGGTCTGTTGGTTTATAACTTCCCCTTTTAGTTCCTCCAAGTCCTTTTTGAATCTATGGAGTTCGTTAATGTAGAAGAGTATTCCCACCAGTACTGGTTGGGCATCGGGTTGCAGGGAACGGAGCCAGGCATATGTCTGTACCTGCCACTGGTGATGTAACCAGGATGGCGACCCAGGAACTGGCCGATTCATACCTTTATAATCCACAATGATCTCATAGGAGTCCAGTTTTTGGATCTTCTTTTTAAATTCAGGGTTACAGTGGAGATATTTTATTATGAGATTATCAGGAGTGGCCTCCTCCAGCTGCACTGAACTTAAAACATCTACTATACCAGTAACACCATAATAATTGGATCGGCTGACATCCTTCTGGTAATGGGGCATGTCCCGTATACCCTTAAGCCTTACCTCCGCATCATCAATTAATGGGAATAGGTGGGGCCCCCAGGTGTTAATGGCCTTCTCCGCCCGTATACTGGCCACCAGTTTATGGGGATGATGGTGGTCTGGGCAAAGTCCGGGGTTATCACTTTCCTCTTCAAAGGCACAGAACAGGTTCGGTGGAGGGTTCAGCCCCCTGGACCTCATTCTCTTATTGATCTCCAGTTCCACAGGGCGGATCTGAGTTTCCCAGTCCCAGGGGAATTCCTTCCAGTGATGTTCATCCCAGCGGAGGTAAGCCTCCTCCATAACCCCGTGGATGAAATTACCGAACCATAACTGAACGGGCATGGATGGGGGTAGTGTGGCCTTGTTCTGGTAACGATACTGTAAAGGGCAGGTCAGATAGGATAACAGGTCCCCAGTGAGACTGTATTCTGGTATAATATAGGGTTTGCTGCGTACAGATAAAGACATGAAATACACCTTTTTAAATATGTTTTATATTTTCCAGTCGTGGCCAGTGCCATTTACCATCCCTGGACCAGCCAGTGGCCACATTTGCAATTCTTCGAGGTCCCTGCTTGGTATAGTAACCATCCTTGACACTGTTCAAGCCCACCAGTAAAAGAACATCCTGGGGGCGGCTGAAGGCCACAAAATACTGCCTTATCAGGTCATCAAAGGCCCGGTCACGGGAAGATCTTTGAGGTTCCTCCAGTGGTGAGCAGTTTCGCAGTTCATCCTCCATGTTGCAGGGTTTCCCACCTTCACGGGGGAATCGTTTGAATTCCTGGGCAGTGTAATTTTTGGAAAAATCTGATCCCACATCCACAATAACCAGGGGAAACTCCAGTCCTTTGGCCTGGTGGATGCTCATAATGTTAATCCGGTCATCTGGAAGAGTTTCCAGGAGCCCCTCATCCACCTCTATGGCACCGGTGGCCAGTGGTACCAGTATGTTCCAGATAGCCTCCCTCACCGAAGCCTGGTTCAATTCTTCATCTTCATAGTGGAGAATTTCACCCCCAAAATTGTTGAAGATACCAGTCTGGGACATGGTACGGGTCACCGCCTCCAGGTACACCAGACTCTCCACATCATCCTTAAGATGAGGTATCCAGGTTACCAGTTGATAGGCCAGTTCAATCAGGGGTACATTGCTCTTCCATTTACTCCTACCAATGGGGTTTCTATTCTGCCAGGCATCTACAAATTTTTGGAGTGATAAAGGCTGATTTGGTTCCGGGTTGTCTTCCCAGTATTCCTGGGCTTTATTCCGCCATACTATGAAGTTGTGTTTGGCTTGGTTGGGTAATTTCTCAATGGTGTCCTGTACCTGGCATTGGGGGTCAATACATTCCATGATCAACCCGCAGAGCAAGGCTGTTTGCCAGGCTCTTTCCAGGTCACTTCCCCGGGGATTGAAAACATTAAGGTCATATTTCTGGAGGTTTTTTCTTAAAAGCAAGGGTAATCGGGGTTTACCACTGCTGGATAATTCCAGGGGTGAACTCATGAGTACTGATAAATCAGCAGGACTTCCTTCATTTGGATCGGCCTGGATTGTGTAATTCTTTTGGTTATGGGAGAAGGTGTATCCTTCGTTTAATACTTTGTGGATGAATTCGGATAGATCACGGGCCAGGGTGGGTAGATCATCACGGAAGAGTCCCAATACTGGGAAATTAATGTAATCATTGCTCCTTTCTGCTTCAATGGGTGGTTTTCCCTTTACCCTGGCTGGCTGGAAGCTGGGGTCTAACTGGCAGAACTGGTTGCAAATTTGGACAATGGTCGGGGTGGACCGATAATTTTGTTTCAGGTAGATGAGCTGGGGGGTGATGTTCAGTTTTTCAGTGATCCTGCTTTGGTAGTTGGTGAATAGATCCACAGTGGCTCCCCTGAAGCGGTACAGGGACTGGTCATCATCCCCAACCACAGTAAGGCTTCCCCCATTATTTAGGGCATGTTTAGCCAGCTGGAAATATATCCTCTCCTGGAGAAGGTTAGTATCCTGATATTCATCCACCAGTACCATTTTTAAAGATTTAGTGAATTTACCCAGTTTTCCCCTGATGATCTGGTCCAGGAATTCAGCTTCCAGGGAGGCAAAATCATAGAGCAGGTTATCCCGGAGGTACTGGGTGTAGTAGGCCACTGATTCCAGGGCCAGGAGAAAACCGGGATGGTCCTTGTTTTCCAGGAGCTGGTTCCAGTATACCTGGTCATAGTAGAGTCGGTCTTTTATTTCCAGGAGGTTGCGTGCAATTTCTGGTGTGTTAAGTCCCCAACTGGTGCCCCTTAATTTTTTAAGATATTCTCTTAGGTCATCATTGTGGTGTTTATCACCATCAAATAATCCGATTCTGAGCATCAATCCACTGGCCACGAACTCTTCAATCACCACTGGTGGTGGAGCTCCAGGGTCGCGGTGGGTTCTAAGCACATCCTCAGCGATACTGTCCAGGGTTCCGGTTATGATCTGGTTGAAATCTAACTCCCTTAGATCTATATGCAGGTCTTTGTATTCTGGATCCTCCAGGAGTACTTGTCTTATTTCATCTCCCCATGAAAGGATTCTGGAACGTAACTCGGTAGCTGCCTTTCTGGTGAAGGTTGTGGCTAATATGGATGAAGGGTGAACATCATCCACGTAGATGAATTTGAGTATCTTCAAAACCATGACCGTGGTTTTACCACTACCCGGTCCGGCCACCAGAAACTGGGATCGGGTGAGGGGTGCACTTATGGCCTGGTTCTGGTCAGGGTTGTCTTCTGCGCTTATCCGGCGGTTCAAGTGTTCAGTAACAATGTCCTGGTATGTTTCCCATAAAATCAATTGATAACTCCCCATTATCAAGTTCTAAAATAATATCTATGTAGTAATATAGGATCATATTTAACATAAAATTGTTTTGGGGAGAATTATTCAAAAGTAACCACTCATAAATAAGCTTATAAATAATCTGAATTTTTAATTCTAAAAATGGTTAATCCATAGAAATAAAATTAGCATTAAGTGAGTGAGTTGTATTATATCCACATCACTGGTTATCATGATGATCTGCTGGTTTAGTGAGTATCTTCCACTATAAAACTTAATTTTCGATAGAATTAAATAAACTAAAAACTAATCTATAACTGGTGAGGGGTATGACCGAGATTGACAAAGAAATCATTCACATAAAATTTCTGCTTGAAAAAATAGAGGGTATTATTGATTCACGGCTTATCGGAGAGGAAGATCCTGAAGAAGATGAGATTAAAGAAATCATTGATTTCGAAAGAAGGAAAAAAGCCGGAGAACTAAAATTAAATGAGATATAAAGTTTTTCTAGATAGAAAAGCCCTCAAAAATTTAGAAGATATTGAGTCAGATATTTCTGATTCTATTATGAATCGAATTATTAAATTAAAGGATGGATTTTTGCCCGAACTTGATATTAAAAAGCTTAAAGGGTACTCTAACCATTACCGTTTAAGAATTGGCAAATATAGAGTTCTTTTTCAACTACAAAAAGATCACGTGATCATCATTTATGCTATTTTACCCCGTAAAAAAGCTTATAAATGATCTTATTATTTATTCTAAAAATGGTTAATCCATAGAAATAAAATTAGCATTAACCACTGAGTTGTATTTATCCACATCACAGGTCACCACGATGATCTGCATGCTTTTAGCATTCTCCTCCAGTATCTCCAGGACATGGTGCATCCGCACCGGATCAGTGTTCACCAGGGGGTCATCCAAAACCACCATCTGCTGCTCATCACCACTTAAAATATTCCCCAGTGCCAACCGGAACAAACACCAGACCTGTTCCTGGGTACCGAAGGATAATAGATCAATTGGTGCCTCCTCCCCACACACCTCAATAGAATCAGGCTTCATCTCTCTACTAAAGTTTAAACAGTATTTTGGTCCTAAAAGTTTCTCCAGATCACCAGTGACCTGTTTACGGATGGGCTCTGAGAGTTCACTGATGGTATTCTCACGGTAGAAACTGGTTAGATCAAATAACAGTTTCAGGGCCTGGGCCTCGGTTTCCAGTTCACGTTCTCTATTCTTGAATTGTTCCAGTTTCTCCTCAATCCGGCTGGTATCCTGGGATTGATTGATTAAAAGTTGGAGCTCGCTATCCCATCGTGCCATTTTAATTTTCTGATTTTGGATATCCTCTTCCAGTCTTTTCACCTTGTTTTTAAGTCCTTCATATGCACTGAGGGGTTGTTTTTCCTTTTCATCTATTTCATCCTGGTAAACCTGCCAGGCCCTCTTTTTCTGGTCAAGTGTTACTGATAACTGGTTCAGTTGTTGTTGTCTTTCTTCCTGGCTGATACCATCCGATTCTAAACGTTTCAAACCTTTCTTGATCCGCTCCAGGATCTGGGATTTACCATGGATATCAGTTTTATACTGGTGGATGTTTTTTTCCAGTTCCTGAACCAGTGTTCTATCAACTTCAATATCTTCATTAAACTGGTCCCTTTCCTGGCCCAGGGTTTTTAGTTCCTCTTCCAGCTGGAAGATTTTACGGGAAAGCTCTTCCCTTACCTGTGCTTTATCCCTACTTTCACATTCTGAGTAGGGAGAATCATCCGGGATTTTACTCCACTTGAGATTGATCTTATTTTCATATTCAATGATCTCCTGTTGAAGTTCCTCCCTGTTCTTATCAGTTTTTTTAGACAATTCGGATTCAATCCTCTTTATATCCTCTTCTTTGGCTATTTTTCTGATGATTAAATTTTTCAATTCATCAACATCCTCACTACCAAAGGGAGCTACTTGTTCCTGGTAAAGATGTTCCATTTTCTCCAGTTCTTCCTTCATTACCCGGACATCTTCACTGCCACTTTTAACCTCCAATTCCCCTAAGTGATCTATTTTTATCTTCAGGGATTGATTGGCAGTCCAGGAAAATGATTCATCTTCTTCCAGGGAGAAGGGATTGCTCTCACTGTCCAGGGTTATTTCACCAGACATCTCCACTTCCGGCGAGATATTTAAAACCAGGCCCATGGCCTCCAGGCTGATCTGTGTTTTTTCAATATCTTTTTGGAGTTTTTCTATTTTCTCCATCTGGGCTGTTGTGGGGGCGATGATGGGGCTTAATTCTTCCCGGGCCCGGTACAGATCCTGATATAAATCATCTATCTCCTGGAAGCGTTGTTTAAGGGATTCCAGGGCCTGTTCATCCATTACCGTGGTGTGGGCAATACCCACTATACTCTTCTCCCCATTGGCCTGGTCCATCTTCTGGGTGATTACACTCAGTCTGTTCTTTTTGGCCTGAATCTTCTCCTCGAGATTATCCAGATCAGTCACCAGGGGATTCAGCAAAACTACCATTTCATCCTTTTCTTTAGTTACCTGGTCAATTTCCAGGTAACTATCAATGATGTCCCCAATTTTTTGGTTAAGGGTTTTAAAATCGGTGTTGATTTCCTTTATGTCCCGTTCCAGTTCTTCCCGATTATTCTGGTGTTCCCGGGCAGCTTCCACTTCCCCGGCAAGTTTATCCCGTTCCTGAATAGCTGCATCTAGGTTTCTTTGGTTCCGGTTGAGGAGGAAATCATTATCTTCAATTTTACGGATCAATTCATCCTTTTCAGTGTTTTGGAGTTGGGACTGGAATAGTTCCCCTTGCAGGTTGTTAATCTCGTCCTGGACATTTTTCAGCTGGCTACCCTTTTTCAGGGTCCTGGTTTTCTCGGTGTAGATCTCTAAAAAACGGGAGCGAATATTGGATAAGACCATCTTTTCAGAGTCCGATTCTATGGTGGCACCCACCATGGCCTGGAGGGAGGATAGGGTTTCATCATTTAGGTTATCACTGATGATTGGTTTCCCCTGAACCATCCACAGGGTCTGTCCCAGACCCCAATGCTCTGGTTTGGTGTCACCCCGGCTGGGTAACTCTCCACCTACCAGTTGGATCAGTTCCTTATCTGCACGGTCTCCTTCGGCGATTTTCTTCCACGTGTTTTTTTCTTCTTTTTCCAGGAGGCTCTTTTTCTCCTGGAATCCTTTGCTGATCTGGTATTTTTCCCCATTTTTGGTGAAGGTTATAGTGGATCTTGGTTGGAGTGAAGTTCCCCATGGTTTCAGGGATTTGATCCTCCCGGATCCGCTGGTGTGCTTGGAGTAGAATGTGGTGATGATGGAGTCCATGAGGGTGGTTTTACCGCTTTCATTGGGACCGTGGAGTATGTTCAAACCGTCCTGGAGATGGATTTCCCGGGGTTCGGTGAATTTTTTCCAGTTTTCCAGGCGGATGGTTTCCAGTTTCATGGTGATACCTCCTTGATCATCTGGTACAATAAAAGAAAGGCCCGGTTGAGGACTTCTGGTGATAAACCTTCCACCAGGTCCTGGTCCCGGAGCTGGTTGAATACCTCCTGGGAGCGCTGGCTGCTGATATCAGCGTAGTCCTGGATTTCAGGCTGGGTTTTCATCAATGCGGTGAGGGCCTCGAAGGTCTGGTTAACCACTGCCCCCTCGGGTATTAGAGCTTTGAGTTCCAGGAGGTTAGGTTTAAGGTATAAATCATCCAGGGAAACCTGGAATTTTAAAAAATAATCATGATAATGGTCCTCTAACTGAGAGAGGTAGCTGATGGTTTCCTGGTCAGTCACTCCCCTGAGTTTGAGATAGATAACTTGATTTCCTGATTTGGGGATGCTTTTAAGTTCTGCTTCCAGGTACTGGGCATCAGGAAGACCAGTGATCTCTTCTTCACGTTTCTGCCAGATGAGAGCACCCACCCTTATAGGGGTTATCCTGGGGGTGCTGCCTGGTGCATCTATCTCCACCAGTAGAGTCTGGCCACTCTGGTCTTCACCGAACTTGGTGGTTTCCGGGGTTCCAGGGTACACGGTCCGGTTAATCCCCTCCCTATCTGGGTGCTGGAAGAGGGAGTGCCATTCACCCAGGGCCAGGTAGTCCAATCCGGATATATGGGTTCTCTCCGGGTGGATGGGGAAGTTTGCATCCTCAATGAAGCCTACCTGGAGGTTGCCATGGGCCACTCCAATGGTTATCTGGTTGGATTCCTCTTGAGTGTTAATCCACTCCGTGGGGTCTTCTCGGGATTGTTTTTGGGTTACTGGGCAGGGATAGAGGGTGCAGTTACCAGTAACTACTGGTTTGTTCTCCTGGAAGATGGTCAGGTTTTCCACACTTCCCCATACTGGATCATGGTATAGGGAGTCCCTGGTGAGGGGGTCGTGGTTACCTGGAAGTAGGTAAACCGGGATGGGGGATACTTGTTGGAACATCTGGCTAACTTCTCCCACTAAGTTACGGTCCACCTGGTTACTGTCCAGGAGGTCCCCGGCAATTAAAATAAAATCAACACTATTATCCCTGGCAGTTGTGAGAATTTTTTGGGCGGTTTTTAACCTAATATCCCTTGCCTGTTGAGCTTTATTTCCTAACTGTTTGTATTTTAACCCCAGATGCCAGTCGGCAGTGTGTAAGAATTTCACCATCATAATCCCCCAAGATGTTATCATACGTTATTGATTAGTTGGTATTATCTATGTATATATTTAATGGTGCTGGATATTGTGATCTTTTTTTATTGGATTTTGATTCACTAATGCGGACTGTGGTTCACTATGGATATAGATTGATTTAAAATCAGATTTTATGAAATAAGCTTAAAAGTTAAAAAAAGACTCAGCACTTACACACCTGTGTTATGAAACACTAAGTAAAATTAATTAACCTGTAAGATCACTGTTTTAATTAAACAAATTCAATCATGGTTTGTAATATTGGTGGACTATAACAAAACATGATTTTTTTAGTGATTCCAGTCTAATTGAATTCACTGTTACCAAATGAATTCACTGTTACCAATTGAATTCACTGTTACCAATTGAATTTACTGTTAAGTATTATCCTGGAATCAGGCTACAAAATCACAGATAAATTGACAATTTAAGGTAGTAAAAGGGGTCTAATTAAATGAAAAATAGATTTATCCTAATTTTAGGGTTAGCATTATTCATACTAATTTTTATAAGCTCTGCTAATGCAGCTGATTCACCAGAAACAGCCATGAATGATTCAAGTCCGAATAACTCTATAAACATCATGGTGGAGAACCAGGACCAATCAAACCATACCACAATTTCGGGGAAAGTTAATGATTGCCATAGCAATGATCCCTTTCCAGGGGTGAACATAACCGTAAGTAACGGGGAATACCTGGCTTCTACCCTAACCAAAGATGATGGGACCTATCTTATAAATTTTCCAATAGATTCTAAGACTCTAACAGATTCTAAGACTTTTAATGTAACTGCCAGTCACCAGGGTCATGTTCCAGTCACCAGGGAGGTTACCATAAATGATTCCCATTATACGGGTGTTGATTTTGTACTGGGCAATGATATCTATGTGGATCCTAAAAATGGGAAATCTAGCTATGATGGAACCAGCCCTGTCTATGAAGGTGGAAATAAAGGACCAAAACAAACCCTGAGCGACGCAATCAGTGTCTGTGTGAGTGGGGGAAACTTACACCTTGCTGCTGGAACCTACAAGGGAAGCAGCAATAAAAATTTGATAATTCAAATTAACCTGAACATCCTTGGTGCCGGGGAAACAAACACCACCATCGATGCCGAAGATGACGGCCTAATATTCTGGATCAAACCCGGCCACCAGGTTAACATCACCAACATAACCCTAACCCAGGGCAAAGCCTCAGGAACAGTTAGTGGTGATGACGGTGACAACGGGGGGGCCATATACAATGAGGGCACATTAACTGTCCAAAATTGTTACCTGTACGATAACCACGCCCGGAATGGTAACAGTCCCGGCACCGGTAGTGGTATAGGTAAAGGAGGAAATGGTGGGGCAATATATAACACTGGTACCTTAACCCTCCTGAATTGTAATCTTAAAGATAACTCCGCAGGGAAAGGGGGAGATGGTAACCCTGGAGACAGTGGGAAACAGGGCGGAAATGGTGGTGCCATCCTCAACACCGGTACACTGACCATCACCAACTGCACCTTTGAAGGAAACCATGCCGGGGATGGGGGATCACACTACAATGATCACTCCGGAGGGTCCGGGGGAATGGGAGGAGCCATCTACAGCACCGGAACCGTGAACATTACCGGGAGCAATTTTAATGGGAATTACGCTGGAAATCCCGCAGTAGGGGCCACCGGTGGGTACGGGGGAGCAGTCTATAACACCGGTACCATGACCCTGACTAATTGTGAGATGACCAGTAATCACGCCGGGAAAGGAGCGGATGCCACTGCCCAGATCACCGCTGAACACGGGGGTTACGGAGGTGCAGCATACAACTCCGGCACCTTAACCCTAACCAGCTGCACCTTCACCTCCAACTACGCCGGAGATGGGGGAAAATCCAGTGACCTCCATGACGGGAGTTCAGGTGGTAATGGTGGTGCCATATACAACCAGGGAACACTAAACATCCAGAACGGGACCTTTAACAGCAACCATGCTGGTGACGGTGGAGACATAGAAAGTGGCTCAGCAGCAGCCGGGGGAAGCGGGGGAAGTGGAGGAGCCATATACAACACCCACACCACCACCATCACCAACACCCAGTTCAATGCTAACCATGCTGGAACCGGTCATAAAGGAGGATCAGCCGGAAACGGAGGGGCTATCTACTCCAGCAGCATTTTAAGCCTCACCAACTGCCTGATGACTGGTAACTACGCTGGAAACGGGGGAGCCTCCCACGACCAGAAAACCGGTAAAGCCGGTGGATATGGGGGTGCCATATATAACATCGGCACTTCCACCCTCACCAACTGCACCCTTAACACCAACCATGCTGGGGACGGAGGGGACTGTGGAGATGAATACGGGGGCAATGGGGGTTACGGTGGGGCAATCTACAATTTCATCACCTTAACTATTGTCGACTGTCAATTCGATGGAAATTACGCAGGAACTGGTGGTGAAGCCTCCCCAACCAAAGCCGCACAAAAAGGTGGTGACGGAGGAACCATCTACAACGACCTCGGAGGTAATGTTACCATTACCGGTAGCCAAATCATGAATGGTCATGCCGGTGATGGTGGCGGGCCCCAGGCCAATCACAATGCAGGGGATGGAGGTTCCGGTGGTGCCATCTACAACCTGAACATTTTAACCATAAATAACACCCTAATCCACAATAACCAGGCTGGTGATGGTCCGAACGGTGGTACAGCACCATCAAATGGGGGTTTAGGGGGTTACGGTGGTGGTATCTATAATGGGGGTATTCTAACCCTGGCTAATTCCACGAAGATATACAACAACACTGCCGGTGATGGTGGAGATGCCAGTGGAACCGTGGATGGAACCCACGGAGGATTCGGTGGAGGGATCTACAATAAAAATAAGGCCACCATCTCCGACAGCCAGATCTACAGTAACCAGGCTGGAAACGGTGGAGTTGGTGTGGATGAACAGACCGGGGGATACGGGGGATATGGTGGTGGAATCTACAATGAGGGAATCCTAACCATCCTGGCCAACTCCCAGATCAATGATAACACCGCTGGTAAGGGTGGTGATGCCCACGACATAGGATTAACACTGGCTGGTGATGGTGGTGAAGGAGGTTACGGGGGTGGAATCTACAACACCGGAACCTTAAATCTAACTGGGAACTCCACCCATCCCGTGGAAATAACTGGCAATACTGCTGGAACCGGGGGACTATCACAAAACGATGATAAAGGTGGAAACGGGGGAAAAGCAGGAGGACTGTACAATAAAGGCACGACCTGTAACCTGGAATACGTCTTAATATCTGGTAATAAGGGTGGGAAAGGAAACACCGGGGAAGGAGACACCTACCTGGACATAGAGGGGGGAGACGGTGGAAGTGGAGGTGGTATCTACAATACCGGTACCATGAGCTTGAACCATTGCAACCTAACCTACAATGAAGGAGGTGACGGGGCCAGTGGAATGAACAACCCGGGCCAGGTTAACTATGGTGGGGGAGAAGGTGGTCATGGTGGAGATGGAGGCGCAATCGCCAACACCGGAAAATTAACCATCACCAACAGCCAGATAACCGGTAACCAGGCCGGTAATGGGGGAAATGGGGGTCAATCCACCTACTCCTTTGATGGGAGAGAAGGAGGATCCGGTGGTAATGGTGGAGGAATCTACAACACCGGACAAATAACCCTCACTAGTAGTATTATCAGTGACAACACTGCCGGTAATGGTGGTAAAGGAGGACTCGGACGGTTAATGAAAAAAACCGATGACCACACCCATGTAGATTATCTTATCGTGGGAGAACCAGGAGATGGAGGAGAAGGTGGAAGTGGAGGGGGAATTTACAACATGGGAACCATATCCAGCATCACCAACACCCAGATATTAAACAACCACGCCGGTACCGGTGGTGCCGGGGGCTTATATGAGGCCAGCACCCAGCTAGATATATATGGAGCCACACCCGCCGAACCTGGAAATGGTGGTTCCGGAGGAGGTATTTACAGCACCGGAAAACTATCAACCATCCAGGATACTGTCATTGATGGTAATTATGCTGGTACTGGGGGTGATGGTAGTCCTTGCAGTACCTCACCATCAGAAAACGGTGGAAACGGTGGAAACGGTGGTGGTGTGTACATTTCCAATCAAATGGTTGACTTCCTCAACTGTTTAATATCCAACAACCAGGCAGGTGCCGGTGGTAAAGGAGGAAACACCTACGTGGGCAGTAACTATTATGGTGCCAACCAGCCGGGTAACGGGGGAACCGGAGGATTAGGTGGGGGAATATATTACACCAACAATGTATACATCCTTACCAACATCAACGGCACCACCATTAACAATAACTCCGCGGGTAATGGAGGTGCTGGAGGGATTGACGATAATGGTAACACCCACTCCAGTAATGGTGGCGCCGGGGGTAATGGTGGTGGGATTTCCTGCATATCCAGCCTGGCCAATAACATAGAATTAACCATACTGGAAAGCACCCTCACCGGTAATAAAGCCGGGATAGGGGGTCAACCCTACCTCAGTGGCAGTAAAGGATCAGATGGTGTGGGTGGAGGTCTCTACTCCAATACCAACAACTACCTGACCATGAATTTCTGCCGAATAATTGATAACACACCCCAGGCAGTGTACGTTAACATAAATTTTGTATACGTCAGCATATTACTCCAGAACAACTGGTGGGGTACCAACAATGGTCCCGGGAATCAGATCAGTGGAATTAACATCGCTGAAATCAATTCCACACCCTGGCTGGTGCTGAACATAACCTCCAATCCACCATCCTTATACAAAGACCAGTCAACCACGGTAACTGCTTTTTTGACCATGAACTCTGATCATGAAAACACCCTCACTTTCTATGGTATGCATGTGCCTGATGGTATCCCGGTATCATTTACCAGTAGTAACGGGACACTGAACCCCGAAAATAATTTAACCAGTAATGGTGCTTCATCTTCAGTGTTCGTTCCCTCCATTGTCTCTGGAAATGCGGTGGTTAATGCCACTGTTGATTACCAGACCGTGTCTACTGATGTTCATCTTTTAACCGCCGATGTTCTGGTTACTAAAACCGTTAATAATACCAGGCCAAATGTGGGAGACACCATCACCTTCACCATAACCCTAAAAAATAATGGACCGGATGATGCCACCCCTATGATAATTACTGATATAATACCGGCAGGTCTGACAGATATCAGTTACAGTGCCAGTACCGGGAGCCAATCATACAGTCCCGCATCTGGATTATGGGATATTGCAGCACTACCAAACGGTGCCACTGCCACCTTAAATATCACTGGGAAAGTATCTTCTTCCTTAGCTGGCCTAAACACCACCAACTATGCCAATATAACCAGCCAACATGAATACAATCACAACAACCCTTCAGCCAATGCCACTTTCTACGTGCCAATGGTGAATGTTTCGGTAGTTCAGCATCCATGGTACTTTGACAGTGAAGACCAGACCTTCCAGACCGTGTCCAGCTGTTACAATACCATTGTCTACAACCTGGACGTGACCAACACCGGGGCTGATGACGCCACCAACGTGGTGGTAAAGGAGTTACTGGGTGCCGGTTATGAACTGGTGGGATTCAGCACGGAAGGTGTGGGAACTGCTTCTTATGATAGCGTGACCAGAACCATAACCTGGAATATAGCTTCATTACCCGCCATAAGTAAGGCGGTGCTTAGCGTGAATGCACTGGTGGTGGGAACCGGGAATAACACACCAAACCTGGTGGTTAACGCAAGTTTAGTCCATGTGGACCAGTATAATATTGGTAACCGTAACTGGTCTGATTGGTCGGTTTACGTGGCACCATCTGCAGATATAGAGGTTAATCAAACCCAACAGGTTTCCACAGAACCAGATGGTCAGTACGTGACTTATAATATAACCGCTACCAATAATGGGCCTGATAATGCTAACCTAATCCAGATTACAGACCCACTACCCGCAGGATTAACCGGTGTCGTGGTTGCCGATGTTCCTGGAACCACCTACACCATTGATTCCAACCATAAAATCATATGGAATATAACCACAATAAACAAAGGCTCCAGTATTTTACTCACGGTTAAAGCCAGAATAAATACCAATGGAACCCTGGTGAACACTGCCACCAAAACCAGTCAGGCTGAATTTGACTGGGAAGCAAACAACAATGCCCAGACCTGTATCTTAACTTTATCCGGAAATTACACGCCAGAAGTTAATATGAATGTTAAACAGTACCCCTGGTACTACAATGACCGCACCGACACCTACCAGACAGTGTCTGGTTATTATAAGACCATGGTCTATTCCGTGGTGATCCGTAATAATGGGGTGAATGAAGCTACCGGGGTAGTTGTTAAGGAGGTACTGGGTGATGGTTACCAGTTCCTTAACTGCACCACCAAGGGTGCGGGAACTGCCTCTTTTGATATTTTAACCAATACCATAACCTGGAATATTGGTTACATGCCTGCTGGTGGAAAGGTATGTCTCAGTGTCTTTGTCCTGGTGATAGCCACCGGGAACAACACCCCCGACCTGACTGTGAATGCCAGCTTAGTCCATGTGGACCAGTACGATATTCCAGGATCCGCGAAATGGGCCAGTTACTCCATATACGTACCATCAACCCTGGATGTTTCACTGGCGGATAATAAATCCAATTTATACCTGAACCCCTTGAACACTCCCCACCCCCAACCGGGTGAAAACTTTCTAGTAACATTTAAACTGGGAAATACCGGACCGGATGATGCCAGCAATGTTAAAATCAAGATCTACATACCGGAGGGGTTGGAATTTGTCAACGCCTCCGTTGATATGGGTAATTGCTATTATGATCCCACTACTCGAACCCTCATCTGGACACTGCCCCTGGTGAATGTGGGAGACCCTTACCTTACCTTAGAGTTACATGCCGTGAAAGAGGGTCAGTACCGGTTAAGTCCCATAATTACCAGTACTTCCTATCTTTTAAGTGCTGGTAACCTTCCAGGGTCATTGAATATGAACGTTGCGGCAGGTGAACCGGTTGATAATGGAAGTGTAAACACTGTGAACTCAGTTAATGCCCAGGGTAAAAGTGTGGGGATGCAGGAAACTGGAGGGCCACTGACACTATTGTTAGTGGCAATTCTGATGGTGCTTGGTGGTTTAACAATTGGGAGAAGGGATTAATTAGGAGAAGGAAGTGAATTTTACTTTTCCAGTTATCCTTTATTTTAACTTTCTTTCAAGAGAATTAATCAAAAATAAATCAGGAATTATAAAAAAAATATTGGTTAAAGTTTTACTAACCGCATGTAATTTACAAAGCATATCCTTATAATTCTATGGTAAATCCTCTAATACAAATTTTAGCCATCAAATAGAAATAAAAAAGAAATAAAAACGTTTATATCCTATTAAATCTGTAAATAATGGCAATGCAAAATGTATCGTTTATTCAATCCATATCTTCCCTTTTAATTAAATCTTTTTTTTCCTTTTCATCCCCAGTAATAAAGTTCAATAGAATTAAATAATTAAATGAACTTATTAACTTTCAGGAGATTAAGCATGAAACACATAAAAATTATAGTAGAAAAACATCCTGAAGGGTATGTTGCTTATCCTATAGGCCTCAAAGGTATTATAATTGGTGAAGGAGATTCCTATGAAGATGCAATGTCTGATGTCCGGTCTGCTATTAAGTTTCATATAGAAACCTTTGGAAAGGAAGCTCTGGACGTTGAAGAGATTATTGAAACCTTTGTTGCTGAAGTGGACGTATAATGAAATTTCCGACTGATGCACCGATACGTAAAGTTTTGAAGACTCTTGAGAAATTGGGATTTGAAACTATCCGATCAGGAAACCATATTGCAATGGTTCGTAATAATCCAGATGGAAGTAGAACTCCTCTCACATTACCAAATCATGATTAAGATAAAGGGATCAACTCTTAGAATAATATGTAGACAATCCGGAATATCACGAGATGATTTTTTACAGATTTATTACAAAATTTAGGAAAATAAGCTTAATTTTATTGATTTGTTTCTTTAATGTCTTTATTCGCAACCTGCATAAAAATATTTAAAGGTAAATTTGTTTAATCTGCTCTTCAAGTCATTTTAAATATTATTCCTCTCATTACCAATCCCCTTCACCAAAAATTACAATCATCACCTAAAAAATTGTTAAAAGAGAAATAGTTATAAAAAATAGGTTGGATACAATTAGTAAATTCCGAATACATCCTGAAGGCGGTTAAAATTAAATACAAATTGATAATATCATGGTTAGCATTATCCCTGGTACTTTCCAGTGTGGTGGTGGCCAGTTCCACCCCGGCTTTCAGAACCACCGAAACAGCACCAGTACCTTACATTAGCAGTGTAACTTCCACGTACCTTATACCACCCACCGGGACTGGTTTTATTGTGGGTTACTATATTAACCCCAATGTCACACCCTTATCCAAAATAAACTTCACTGAATTAGAAAAATCTGGCATCACCGATATATACGTCCTGGTCAATAATGATAATTACTCATCAGTACTTCCTGAAGCTAAAAAAAGGGCCGATGCCGTGGGGATAAAAACCCATGCCTGGGTTTTCCCAGGATTTAGGTATGCATCGGAGGTGGCCGGTTTGAATATTGGGGTTCACCTGGATGTGGAAACCTATGACATGCCCTCCTATATACCAGAGATCAAAGCCATGCGGGAGGCCACCCAGGGAGTGACCTTCTCACTCTGCGTGAAACCGGAAATATGGGATGGGAACCAGTACTACAATCGGATAGCACCTTTATGTGACTACCTGGTCCCCATGCTCTATATAGGTGACTACCAGCATGGTTTAACTGGTTTGAAAAACTGGGCCTGGGTGTATAACGTTCTTTACCCCCGGAAAATAGTGGCTGGACTGCAAACCTACCAGTCCTACCAGAACACCACTCCGGTGAGTCAAAACAATTTATTCTCCCAGATAAGGGCAGTACAACCCAATACCCGTGGAGTGGTCCTGTTCAGGTACGGTTTATCCAATTTAAGTGATTAGTTAAATGTGAAAAAAAGTGGATAAAATGAAATTTTCTCCAGGAATGAGTAAAACTACCCTAATCCTGATAATGGTGGTTATTATATTAGTTGCCACAATAGGTATTGCTGCGGTAATGTTAATCTTGACTAAAGAACCTCTCACCAATAATACCACCAATAATACTAATATAACCGGTAATTTCACTCCACAGAGTACCACCACCAATAACCAGACCACATCCTCAGGGTCCACCGGGTCTTCAGATATTCAAAGTTCCAGTGGTAAAGGATTGGATCTGAGTGGTTACCATCTGGTGGATGTGAGGAGATCCAGTGAAACTGGTAATGTGCGTTGCCAGTTCTGTGGGGAGTGGACTGTGCAGAGGACGGTTTATGAATATGAAAACAGTGCCGGTGAGATGATTATGATTGGAGAAAATTACTGTGCAAAATGCAGTAAGACCGGTAAGGACTTCTGGCAGAAGGGAGTATGGTCTAATCTTTAACCAGGGAATAAAGGCTCTAAGGGAATAAAGGCTCTAAGGGAATAAAGGCTCTAAATTTTTAACTAAAATAAAATAATCCTTGATTATAGTAAATTTACTATAATATTATACCATATTAACTATAGCTCTGAATTCATCTTTATAACTATAAATTTATCCTTGAAAAATTCTGCAAATGTATTGTGCCTATCTTTTTAAGTGGAATAAAGCTTTCTTCCAATTTCCAGGACAAAATATAAAATGAGTGAATATTGTGGTTTGGGAAAAGAAAAAGGTGGGATCATTTTTCCCAGTCATTTGCATTCATTCTAGAGGTGGTTGCTCATCTCTATGGTGAATAGTTAAGTTTTTGGACATTATCCTGTTTTATGGTGGTCAACATACTCCTTTAAGGCCGTGGCAATCCCTTCAGACCGTATTTGATATCCTTCTTTTTTCAATACTTCATCCAGCTCGTTAATTAGCTCATCTGGTAATGTCATACTTATTCTCATTTGTACTCCCTCCTTGCTTATTATCTATTATATAATAATTAATAAGTTAATAAATATTTCGATTAGAAAGCATAATTGTATAAAAAAATATTTTTCTGGTATTAGTATTGGGGAAGTAAAATATCAGAATAAGTTCCATTTATTTCTATTACCTTCTTTTTGAACTATTAGGAATTTGAACTATTAGGAAATTCCTAAAAGTTGACTTTTCAGATAATTCCCTGGGTTGAAATATATTTTTCAAGTGTTCATTTATGGTGGGTGTGGTGACATCGAAGAGTTTTGCCATGGTTTTCTGTGTGGACCACATGGTGTCGTCTTTTAAAAGAACTTCGATGGTTGCCGCCCCAATCAAATAACAAAATGGGGCTTTATAAATTAAGTTGATTTTAATAAATATGATTTTAATAACTCCAATAACTTCTTAACTTTCCCTTTCATGGCATTATTGTTTAGGATCTTATGCTAAAGGAACTTCATCGAAAACGTCTGATATAGGACATATGGTCATTCTAAAGTCGGAGCAGTAGGCTATTCAAGGTTTGTTGCCCGCTTCATCTTTGGTGTAACATGGAAACAAACCTCGTAAACCGTTACAGGCCTAACGCCATCTTTAGCGGTAATACATGAGATACGGGCGGAAAATTAAACTTGAACAAATTAGGTAACAACAGAGATATGGTGAAAAAATGGTGAGAATAGAAAAAATCATGGAAAACAAGAAACAGTTTCTGGACTTATTGTTATTGGCAGACGAGCAGGAAGATATGATTGACAAGTATTTACCGGGTGGAGACTTGTTTGCTTTATATGATGATGATTTGAGGAGTGTTTGCGTGGTAGTGCCCATAGATAGCAGAAACTGCGAGTTGAAAAACATAGCAACATACCAGGAATATCAGGGCCAGGGGTACGGTAGAGCATTGATAAATTACATTTCTGATTACTATAAAAATGACTACCAGACAATGCTGGTGGGTACCGGTGAAACCCCGGCAATCCTGTCGTTTTATGAAAGTTGTGGATTTCGAAAGTCACATCGGGTAAAGAATTTCTTCACGGACAATTACGACCACCCCATGTTCGATGGGGAAATACAACTTGTGGATATGATTTATCTTAAAAAGGATTTATAGGAATAACAGGAAATGTATTAACCAAGCAATTTATTCTCAGGGGATAGATGTGAGTTCCACCATCTGCTTCATTACCTATATGCGACCGACAGATGCAAGGCATGAGCAAGAGAAATTTACAAAAAATAGAATAAAAATAGGGGGATTAATTTATGAGCAACGAAAACCAGACCATTCACGAATTTGACTTGAATATTATTTATGATTATTTTGGAAAGACAGAACGGCAAGGACCTGGAAGTCCTGAAGTAACCCTTAAAGCTTTGAGTTTTATAGATGGTCTTACTGCCGAATCTAAAATTGCCGATATTGGATGCGGAACTGGTGGTCAAACAATGGTGTTGGCCCAAAACACAGCCAGCGAGATTATCGGTGTTGATTTATTTCCGGAGTTTATCCAACAATTTAACCAAAACACCCAGAAACTAAATCTCCAGGATAAAGTGAAAGGTGTAACTGGTGATATGAAAAATCTTCCATTTAAGGAAGGAGAACTGGACCTGATCTGGTCGGAAGGTGCGATTTATAACATTGGATTTGAACGTGGATTAAGCAAGTGGCGAAAATTTCTTAAAACAGGGGGATATATCGCGGTTACCGAAAATACCTGGTTTACCCAGGAGCGGCCCACCGAAATTGAGGACTTTTGGCAGGAAGCCTATCCTGAAATAGACACCATATCGAGTAAGGTTACTCAAATGGAAAAAGCAGGTTATCTTCCCGTTGCTACCTTTGTGGTGCCCGAATCTTGTTGGACAGATTATTATGAAGTTCAGCATCCCCAGATGCAGGAATCTTTACTGGAAAAGTATAAGGGCAATAAATCCGCAGAAGACTTTATAGCCTATCAGCGATATGAGGCAGAGTTATATCATAAATACAAAGAATATTATGGGTACGTGTTTTATATTGGGAAAAGAATCAAATAAATGAATGCATCTAACCAGCCAGCGGTCATATACCTATAACTACCGAGTCTTTCAGGGTTAAAGTACCCCGATTCTTGATCCCTCCACCGTAATGAGCACTGCCCGGGACAATGTGGAAGCCACTGATATCTACGGTTACCCCCAGGGCTGATCAGAGGTACTGCTATCCTTATGATCTCCATAATTGTAGTGGTTGAGCTTCCAGCACCAACCAGGGAGATGTTCCGGTTTATTTAACTAATCCTTCCTTTCTTTCAGGTTTGACCTAAACTGTTTGTTAGACCCTTTTACATCTTCAAATTCATTAATTAGTTTTCCTAACCAGTTATATAACTCTTTAACAGTTCTGTGGGGCATTATTATTTCATAATCTGCAATTCGGGCTACTTGAAAATTCTCATTAGATTCATCTGTGGGAATAGTTGAATCGTTAAACAAGACAATTCTGCAATCGTATGGTGTGAATCCACCAAAAGCTCCAGTGGCGTAAATTTGCTTGATATCTGGGTTTAATTTTAGTGGAATTTTATTCTTTTGTTCTACCATGTTTTCACCAATATCCGGATTTTTAAGCAACTATTTTAAGAATCTGTACTGGATTTTAAGCTAATTTTTTAAGAATCTTTACTGGATTTGAGCAGTTTTTTTAAGAATCTGAGCTGGTTTTAATTTCAGCTTCTTGTTTATCTTCTTGATAGGTAGTAGAAGGTGCAAAGAAAAGTTCTTGCTTGTATAATATTTGTGAACTATGGGAAGGATTAAATATCTCAATTTTAATTTTTTCATCAAATAAATCATCACAAGTACTGCTTACTAATTCAGGGATATTTTGGTTTTCCTGGCGTTGGAAAATTTCTTCATCGATTTTTTCATCAACCAATGCAAATATTTTTCCTAGTTCCTCTCCATCATCAGTATTCTCCTCATTATCATAGATTTCAATTTGTTTTTCAATTTCAATTTCTGCTAATCTTAATTGGAATGCATTCAGTGCTTTGATTGCAGAAGATTCTTTGTTTACCTTGAATAATTGTGTGTTACCGAATTTTTTTCCGGGTTTAATTAAATTATATTCTTCTAATTTTCCAAAAAAATTGTATAGCGTGTTTCTGGAAATTCTAGAAGATTCTGCAATATCTGTTTTAGAAAATTCGGAGTAAGGATTGGAAAGTAATAGTTCCATCACTCTGATTCGGGGATAATTCCCAAAGAATTCGGTCAGCAATTTAATACCTCCTACTAAATGGGCTTGTTCATTAATTATACGTTCAACGTATTTATATTTAACCAGATTATTATAGTAATATTATAGTAAAGTTAATTAATAAATAGGTGATACATTTTTTATGGCACGGGAATTTGATGATATTGAAATTACAATTCTTGTTAATTTATATAGGGGTGCGTATATTGGTAAAAGGCATACCCCTTTATGAAATGCTATAAAAGGAATTTCCAGTGATAAATTAGGTGAAGCTAAAAAAATGATTAAAAAGCTGATTAAAGAAGGATATTTAAGTGGTTATGTAACTGGTCATGATCTGGATGTTCGTATTAATCCATCTTGTTTGAATGAAATAAAAGAGATACCAAAATTTAAAGAAGCTATTAAGGATGATTTTTAATGAATATTTGTTCTACTCTTCTCTTAGTTTAATATTTTTAGTTTATCCATCTGATCTGAAAAGATGGAAAATGCTATTTGACAGATACAAGCCAGAAAAAATATATTATTAAAATTAGTTGAATTTTAGGTTATCAATGATTGATACTAGTTCAGTGCTTTGTTCCCTGGTTTGTTGGACTGATTCATAGGTGTATGTTTCATAGATCAAAGTTCATAAAAAAAAATAGTAAAATAGGGTAAAGGGAAACCCTTTACTTTATGGTGATGGAGTCCACGATATTCTGTATTACTTTCTGATTTTCGGCGGTATTGTTACTGGGAGTTGCAAATATAATATAGTAAGCAGTTTTATTGTCTTTGGTGAATACATAGGTGGTTGCAAATACTGTAAGGTTTGAAGATGCTCCAGTGGCATTATAGGTGTAAACTATGGCATCGTAACCGTTTTTAAGGGTTGTTCTGTTAACGAATGGTGCCTGAGTTGCTTCTTTTATTATGTAATTGTTGTTCAGGTTGTCAGCGGCGGCGGTGAGGGTGCTGTTGGTGATATTTGCCACAGCAATCTCCATGATGAAATTGTAACTGTCAATGGATTTACCATCAATGAAAACTCCGGTGATATTAAAACCCGATTGGTTGGCCATTTGCTGGTCAGTGGCTGGAGCACTGATCTCAGTCCAGTTTCCAGGATACTGCAATGACAGACCCGCTTTATCAAAGGTTTTATAGTCTACATTGGTACATCCCGATACCATGACCACACTCAAAGCTAAAATTAACATTATTATAGTAGTTTTATAATCAACCCTCATTTTTCTCACCCCTAATATTCAGTAAAGATTATTATATTTATTATTATGGCTCTTTTTAGTATATAATAATTATTTCAATCACCAACATCGAAGAAAAAAACTCAACAAGTGGATAGGACCTTTAATCACACCTATATAACTGTAGGTCTGGGTAATTACCAAAAAGATCCATGAAACATAAAATAAGTCGGATGAGAATAAGTCTTACTACTAAATGGGAAAAAGTTATTCCTCTAGCAAAAGATCATCAATATTTTCAATCAGGATAGGCTTTTTATTTGCCTTTTCAATACGTTTGATCTTTTCAATGTACTCAGGACGAAGTTCAGGTTCATTTTCAGCCTTATTCCCATGTATACTGGATTTTTTTTTCATTTCGTCCTTTTTCGCACTGTGCATAAATTAATCATCCTCCTGATTGTATTATAATATGAATGTTGTATTGTATAAAAAAAATGATCTTATTCCCTATTTTAAACAATATCACGTGTTTTTTTGTTCTTTTATTCGTTAATACTTCCCTTATCATTTTTAAAATATTTGGGGAATTTACAAATTTATTTAACATAATATAATAATAGAAAAAATGTTAATATTAAATTATTAACATGAGTGGGGAGAGAAATGGCGATCGATAGGACAAATTATAATAAAGTCTGGTTAAATTTACATGACCCTCCTGAAGATTATGACGATTTTGATTCTTTTATTCTAAAAGAAAAAAAGGAATCTCGCAAAATTATTAAGAAAGCCTTATCAGATGCTATTATCTTTCATCATACTCCTGATAGAACGTTTAAAAAAATTGAAAAAAGTTTAGAAGATTTAGAATATAAAAAAATTGCTTCTAAAATATCCACTTATATGCCAAAATCGGATAAAGTTAAAAAGGGAAATTTTGGTGAAGTAATATCTGCAGAATATTTATGCCAAGAAAAAAGCTATGAAATGCCTGTGTTTAAGCTGAAATATTCACATAATTTAAATATGCCCTCACATGGTCAAGATATTGTTTCCTTTCAAATAAAAGATGATCACATAAATTTAATATGCATTGCCGAGGCTAAATACTCGAAAAAATACGATTCGGGAGTAATACGCAAAGCTCATAATCAACTTAAGTATCTTTATGAAGTAAATCCTTCATCACTCTCCTTAATCGAACAAGTCCTTTCAGATAAGGGGGAGGTTACGCTTTGCGACCAAGTTGCTAATTTAAATGGTGATTTAGCATTAAGAGATTTTCCAAGACATAATTGGATTTTCATTTTAACTGGAAATTTACACAAAGATCCTTTCGCAACATTAAATCGGTTAAAATCTGTGATACCAGATTTAACAGTTGTTAATATTTATTTACCTGAAATAGAAGATTTTATGAATGAAATTTATCGGATGTGTGTTGGAAAATGAATATAACGAGAAAAAATCCTGAGTTAGTTTTCCAAAGGGTAAAGAAATACGAGGAAAAATACAACAAACATCGATTCATATCAAAAGCTCACGAAAGATCTACTCTAAGTTATTATGATATCCAAAAAAACGAAATGTACGAATTTAGAAACGATCTTGATAAACGAATATATTTTATGTCTCATTTTTTGATCAGGAATTCATTAGAATTGATAAATTATAATTATCAAACAGATTATGCCAAAAAAATATTAAAAAAAAGCGCAGAATCCTTAGAATTTATTTATAGATTTCCTCAATCCGAATCTGAAATTTCAGATGAAATTCTATTGAAATCTGTTTTTGCTTATTATATCTCAGGTAATTACGCTAATTCTTTCGTATTAACCGATGAAATAAAAGAAAATGAATTTTCTATATTTCTAAAATTAATCATACTTTTGCTAAAAAAAGACTTCGTCGAAGCAAGATATTTAACATCTAGAATTTTTGGAAATAAAAAATTGAAGGAAAAAGAGATATTAAAAAGGTTAGAAAAAGGACAAATAAGTGATGATGAAGCTATTCTTCGAATTATTTGCTTTTCTACTGCACGAATAGTTTCATTATTCATAGAACATGTGAAAACAGGAGATAAATATCTTTTAGAAAAAGCACACTTTTTATTGAATGCAACAGTAGATCTGTCTCTAGAATATCATTTAGTTGATATTTGGTGGTGGTTATACTGTTTATCTTTTATTTTGAAAGAATTTGATAAAAACAGTTTTTGGAATTGTCTGAAAGATTTTGAAAATGATAATTATTCAAGATTAATTGTTCATAAGTATATTAAAAATAAACTTAATGATAAACCACCACGAATTGAACTTTGGCCATCCCAAAAAGACGCTTTAACAAACGTAAATGACCAAAAAAAATTAAGTTTTTGTTTAAAAATGCCTACTAGCTCTGGAAAAACACAAATTGCCGAATTAACCATTTTAAAATTTTTAATTGATAAAGATAATTCAAAAAAGAAATGTGTTTACATTTCTCCTTACAAATCGTTGGCTGTAGAAATAGAAAAAACATTTACCAAAAGTTTAGGGTCTATCGGTTTTAAAATTTCTGAGTTATATGGTGCATTTTATATAAATCCTGTCGAGAAATCTGTTATCGAAGATTCAAATGTACTTATAATGACTCCCGAAAAATTTGATGCTATTTTAAGATACCTACCAGAATTAGAAGATGAAATTGGTTTGATAATAATCGATGAAGTCCATAACATAAATAAAGGAAATCGGGGGTTAATGTTCGAATTCTTCATTCAAAGATTGTTGAATAAATATTCACATTCAAATTGTAGATTTGTTGTCATTTCTGCAGTATTACCCAATGCCGAAGATTTTGCAAAATGGATCGCTAATTCTCAAAAACAATTAAAAACGTCAACGTGGCGCTCTTCCAGATTATTAATTGGAACTTTAACTTGGGATACTGATCCAATCAATAATAATAAGAAAATTGAAATCATATATACCCACGAAAGGAATGACAATAAGTTAAAAAAAATAAAACCTACTTGGAAAATTCCGAATTTTATCGTTAAAACTAATTATAAAGGAATTGAAGGGTTAAGAAAATATCCAAAAACGTCTCGAGAAGGTTTTGCATACGCTTCTTTACTACTTGCAATTAAAGACATTACTTTAATATTTATTCCACCCAAAAAACATTTAATAGAATTTGCTGATTTTTTAAATGATGAAGTGTTTCCAGATCTCATTAAAATATATAAATCTCAGAATCAAGATTTTGGACTTCCTATTGTTAAAAACAATGAATACTATCAATGTAGAGATACAATTATTGCAGAAATGGGAAAAGATTCACCACTATTAAGTTACTTAGAAAAAGGATTTATTATACATCATGCAAGTTTACCGGATAATGTTAGAATAGTAATTGAAGATTTAGTAAGATCTGGAGCAATTAACTTAATAATTTCTACAAGTACATTAGCTGAAGGAGTTAATTTACCTATCAAAAATATATTAGTCAAAGAATATTATTACCGTTATTATCCTAAACTTCAGCCTATTGATTCATTTACTTTTTGGAATGTTTGTGGAAGGGCCGGAAGGGCTGGTAAAGAAAATGAAGGTAATGTTCTTTTTTGGTTAGATAAAGAGACCCCCTCAAAAAACAATATAAATTTAATTAAACAGTTATTAGATGAGTTTGACAGAGGATTTATTTTAAGTCAAATATATGAAAAACTTGGATATTTAGCTATGGAATGGAAAATAAATTATCCTAATGTAAAATTTAGTGAAGCATGTGAATATATTGCAGAAAATGTTTATGAATCTAATCAAGAAGATTTATCTAAAGATATTGACATAATTGATGGTCATATTTTAGCACTAATTGAAGAAGCTCCTGATAATCTTAGTTTACCAGAATTTTTACAAGAATTTCTTAAAAATTCGTTGTTATTTATTCAACTCGATAGAATTAAAGAGAGTTACCTAACTAAAAGTGACATTATTGAGTTTTTTTCGGCACGATCCAATTTAATAGAATCAAAATATCGAAAAAATGTGCGAAAAAGGTTTTATCAACTTGGAATGAGACTTTCAGATTGTGAAATAATCGAAAATAACTCCACTAAATTAATAAAATTATTTAACGTGTCAAAAAATTGGTTTGAACTATCAGACGATTTGAAAATTGAGATTATTCTAAATTTATCAGAAATAATTTTGGAACTGAAAGGTTTAGTTGAAACTCAAGATATACCTCCGATCTGGCGAGAAATATTGTATTCATGGTTAAAAGGTCGTGATGTGTCCAATATTATTACTGAAAAGGATGTAAATAATTCATATTCCTCACAAAATGAATTAAAACTATTTTTAGACAATTTTTGTGGAAATATTCTTCCTTGGGGATTAAATAGTGTATTTAATTATTTAAAATATTTAGATGATGAAATATTACTTATACCATCCTATTTTTCAGGTATGTTAAAATATGGTGTGCTTAATCCTGTGGCATTGTGGATAATACCTAATGTCAATAAAAATAGAAAATTCGCTAAAAAACTTTCAAATATTTGTCCATATGGTATTAATGAAATTAATAAGCTTTATAATTGGCTAAACAGCCTATCAATGCATTATTTGATCCAATATGGTTTTAGTGAAGAAGATGCAACAAAAATAATTGAATATATCTCAAATTCTAAAATTAACACTAAAAAAGAAAATCTTAATTGGAAAGTGAATATACCGATAAATAGTGATTTATTCACTAGAATAACTCCAATGGATAAAGTTGTTGTAGTTCCTAAAGATAAACAAACTTTTTCGGTTTTCACTGTTGATGGAGTTATTATAGGAAGTTTTAGTCTTGAAATTGAATTACCGAACATTTGGTATCAATTAAATAGGTCTAATGCTTATGTAAGCACAATTCAAAAAAAGGATGATGGAAATTATTCTATACAGATAGTTCTCGATTTTTGATTTTTAAAACATCAAATCAATTTAAAAATTGCTCAAAAATGATATTGTGTACTTTTTTAATCAGATTGTAAAAAAATATCAATT
>Ga0351925_1012_pt1 | contig 39965 bp, 30 predicted proteins | sample BONcelHT113001D9_FD_206870 | JGI IMG/M metagenome (GOLD analysis project Ga0351925, IMG submission 206870) | Enriched cells from coal bed in the Powder River Basin, Montana, United States - BONCAT cells T11 rep2 HSBNCT.T11.300.1.D9 ... | reverse complement strand
CTGGTTACGTTTATAGTTCCACCATTGTAGATGGCCCCACCATTACCTGTTGCGGTGTTGTTTGTGAATGTGCTGTTTATTACAGTTAATGTTCCACCATTTTCTGCTACGGTGATACTATTGAGTGTTACACTGGTGTAGGTTAATGTTCCGCCGTTGTAGATAGCTCCACCATCCTGTGCGGCATTATCAATGAAGGTACAATTGTTTATGGTTAAAGTTCCGTTATTGAAGATTGCACCCCCCAAAGTTCCTTGACCGTTAATTAATATCAGATTTTGGAGGTTGACTACCACGCCGTTATTGATTATGAATATAGTTCCGAAGTTACCACCATCTATAGTGGCATAGCCATTGTTAAATACGTCAAAATTCAGATTTTTGTCAATAACAAGACCATATTCATTGAAAATCGCACCATCCTCAAGCATTATGGTATCACCACTTAGAGCATCGGTGATGGCCTCTAAAATTGTGGGGTAAATGTATCCTGCAGGATGTGAACCACGGGCCACCGGTACTCCGCCATTATAGATCTGCGGGTCTTTTAACGTTTGATCCGTTTCAGAGTTTAAAGAATTTGATGAGTTATTAGTGTTTGAGTTGTTGGGTGATTGGTCAGTTGTCTGTGAATCCCCTTCTCCAGTAGTGGATGTTGATAAATTGTTTGATGGAACTATAGTATTGTTAGATGTTTCTTGAGTAGCTGCGACATCGTTGATTGCGCATGAAAATACGAAGACCAATGTTAAAATCAGTAATGGAACCATGACTTGGGTATTATATTTTGTAATGGATTTGAAGTTGTTTTTTTTGGTATTTGTTTGTTTTCTAATCTTTTTCACCTCCTTCATGCTAAATTAGTTTTTCGTCCTCTGGGTTAATTTAACCTCTGAGACGTTTCGATATATGAATATGAAAAAATAATTAAGTGTTAATTTAATTTTAGATTATAATGATGAGCTAGAATTAGTTTTTATCATGTTAGAATGCCTGGATATGTCTTGTGTCAAATAAGTATAATAAGAGTGATGGACATTGAATTAAGTCACCAATAACATGATTCCATTCCAATTCTATATAATAATAATACTTCCTAAGCAATATAACTTCCGATTATTTATCCAAAATTATTAGCATTCATAAATTATAAACTTTTTGATTTTTTCATTCAAAAAAGAAGATAATTATTAGAAAAAAATCATCTATTAACATATAATGTCCTTACGATAATTAAAAAAAATATTATTTAAAAGATCGTATAATTACGTTTCTGGTTCTTAGTAGAGTTAAATCATCATTATATCCAACCCTATTTTTTAATGTTCCTTTAAGGGTGTTGAATTGATTTCATTCAAAAAAGGAATTAAATAACATTGAGAAAATAATTCAATATGGAATGCATTTAATCCATCAAAAAAATAAAAAATAAGGTAATAAAGTTTTTTTATCAGAATATGGGATTGATCCTAACCTTCAATTTTGTCCACGCTGAGAAAACCGTAACTGTCCACCAGTTCTTTAAACTCATCAGTACTTGATACATTTTCTAAAGCTTTTTCAATGTCTTGGAGTATGTTAACATTTCGTAGTTTTCCTTCAACATCAGAGTAATCCTTTTTAAGTACTATGGTTACTTCGATTTTTTCATCCTCAAATTTACATACTTTGTGTCCATTAATATCCGTTGCAAAGTTCACTATCCCATCCATTAATACCACCGTTCCTATTTTATGAACATTTTTACACTTGAAGTGCATGTTTATTTTAATTTAATTGTAATAATCATCATATTATTATTTTATTTTAAATCATAATAATCTGACTGGTAAAAAATTGATCCTTCTAAATTACTTAAATAAAAGAAAATTAGATTTAATGGTTAATTAACCAATAAAATAATAGGTTGTCTTTGGAGATGATGTAAAATGGAGTTCGTCTAAAATTTTTATAAGAAAAATGGAGAATATTTTCATGACTAAATATGTTGCCCTGATACGTGGAATTACCCCATCAAATCCTGAAATGCGTAATGAAAAATTGCGAGCTGTATTTGAAGGTTTAGGCTACAAGAATGTGAAAACTGTAATTTCCAGTGGAAACGTCATATTTGAAACTGAATTGGAAAACGTGAATGAACTGGAGTCTACTATCGAAAAAGCACTCTATAAACAATTGAATTTTAAAAGAACTACCATTGTATTCAGTAAGGATGATCTGCATTCAATTGTCAGTGAAAATCCTTTTAAAGACTTGGAGGATACTTCCCAATGCAAATTAAATGTTACTTTCTTAAAAAATAAACCAATTACTAAGGTTAAATTCCCTTACCATGGAAAAAATAATGGTTTCACTATTTTAGGGATTTATAATCGTGCCATCACTAGCATGGTTGATTTATCAAAGGGTAGAACACCTGACCTAATGCGCTGGATGGATAAAGAATTTGGAAAGGACCTAACCACCAGAACATGGAAAACCGTGCAGAAAATCATGAAAGTATTTGATAATTACTAAAAAATGATGTTGGATACACTGGCAGGAATATCTTTTTGAGGTAGACATGAAGTACACCAGTGTATCAATCTTAATATTCATTGATTCTATTATATAGTTATCTCGGTTGAAAGATTTAGTTGAAATATGCCCTAAATTCGGGGATTAAGATTTTCTTTTTGTTAATGAACATAAATGTGAATATTGGACCTTAAAATACTAAAAATAATTTTGAATTTAAAAAATGTATATTGATAAAAGATAATGAATAATAAAATTGGCAAAAACGTAGAAAATGAACCCTAACATATAGCCTTGGTGTTGTAAATAGGCCTATTTCGATGATTTTTGTTTTACCAGTATACAAAAGTGAGAATTATTAATTATGATGGAAATAATTATTAAATATACTTCGGTAAACCCTGATATAACGAAGTTGAGGATCAATTCAATAAAATCACATTATTCTTAACCAAAATCTTGGATTTTTTGGAAAAATGATAAATTATGATATCCTTTTCAATATCTTTTTTAATCTTTAAATATTGATGTGAAAATTCCAATTGCACTTAAAACAGCAATTGTAACCAATGAAAATCTAAGGCTTATAATTAGTTCTGGATAATTGGAAGGCATAATTTGTGCATTTCCCAAAATACTTGAAATAAATATCATTACTATGCCCATTCCAAATATCTGTCCCATTGATCTCATATCACTTAATGTTGCACTTGCAACTCCAAAATATTTTTTATCAACTGCACTCATAACCATCTTGGTGTTTGAAGAATAGAATAAACCTATACCTGCTCCAAAAATGATAAGAGAAAATCCACCTAGATATAGAGCATTTTCAAAATTAATTAAGGTCATAAGGGCTACGCCCATAGTTGTTAAAACCATCCCGACAGTTGATACACTTCCAGGATCGATTTTGTCGGATAATCTTCCTGCAAAAGGAGATACAAGGATCATCATAATTGATTGAATAGAAACTATTAGACCGGCGGTAATAGGGCTATAACCTTTTAGATATTGTAAATAGAGAGTAAGGATGAACCCTACCGATACAAATGCAGCGTAATTTATAAAAGCAGTGATGTTTCCAAAGGTGAATCTTTTACTTTTAAATAAACTCAAATTAATCAAAGGAAAATCAACTCTTTTTTCCACTAAATAAAATAATGAAAGTCCGATTATTCCACCAATTGTAAGAAATAGACTGTATTTACTGGTGAAATCTGAAAACCCATAAAGGATGGCTATAAGAGATATGCCTAGCAGAAAAGATCCTACAATATCTAATTTTTCTCCTTCTGAATCTATCCAGTCGTGTTTAAACCGTGTGATAGCATAGGCTACTATTATCCCTACAAGAGTGTCAAAATAAAATAAGGTTCTCCACCCTACAATTTCCGTGATAACTCCCCCTAGTATTGGTCCTAATATTAATCCTGCAAAGACACTCATTGAGGTTAGTCCAAAGGCTTTCCCTCTCTCATTTTCTGGAAATGCTGATGATATCATGGCATTTAAATTTGCGAATATCATTGCGTTTCCAATAGCTTGAAATATCCTGAAAAACAAAAACATTTCTCCTGAAACTGAGAAAGCAGATATAAATGAGCTTACAGTGAAAATGATTAATCCGTATTGAAAGATTCGTCTTCTTCCATAGATATCGCCAATCCTACCAAATGGAATGTAAAGTATGGCATTTACAAGGAGGTAAAGTGTCGATATCCATGATAAAAATAAGGCAGATAAATCAAATTCAATACTCAAAGCAGGTAGTGCCAAATTAATTGATGACCTAACAAATGGTGTAAGAAATGATACTAAAATTCCTAATATTAACAAATCCCTTTTAAGTTCCTTGTATTCCATGGATTAAAGCACCTGCTAATTTTAAAAATTATATTTGAATTGGGTTATTATTTGGTGATTTTTCTTATATTTTTTTTTCAATTGCATGAGAATGTTTCGTCATTCTCAGTGTTAGAACAATGCACTGATTTTACTCTTTTAGAACTATAAAATCAAGATCCATTTGGAATTTAATAAGTCTTAAACAGAATATAGAATTAACTGTGATTCTATGTTTGGGTGTTATTAAATTCACCATTCTCCGGTGGGAAATTGAAGGTCACATCAACCTGGGCTGCACTTCCCCCATCAAAATCAGTAAAGTTGAAAAAGTGATTGTTGGTTGGATCTTCAAAGGTAGTATTGCTCCAGTGCTTCAAATCAAAGGATTGGTTATTATTCCCATAATGACAAATTAATGTCTCACTATCAAGAGTTACGTTAATTAAGCCAAATACGTTGTTGGAATACTCGCCAACATAGGCACTTAAAGGCTGAGGGTTAGTTACATACTGTTCAGGGACATCTTCCTTCCAGGTATTATCAGTGACATTCTTCCTTGCCGGCCAGGGATCAAAGTCTTCGTTACCCTTTAGTAACTCCCTAAATTTAGCATCCAGACAGATTTTAAAATTATATGCGTACTGTCCCCCATTACTCAATATGACTATACCCACATCTTTTGCAGTATAGATGGTAATCTGACTGAAGAAGGCATCACTATCTCCATCATGATATATGGTGGTGCCGTTATCTTTTATTCCCCATCCATAACCAATCATGGAAGTATTTTTCTGGTTCATGTACATTTTACCGGTGCGTGTTTCATCTAATTCCTTTGGCGACACGATCTCAACACCATTATAATAACCAGTATCTGCTATTTGGAAGCGAAGCCAGTTGGCCATTTCACTAATTGAACAGGCCATACTGCCTGCAGGTCCTATTGGGTCCGGAATAACATCATAGGCTTTTATGGTGCCGTTTTTTAGAAGTTTATAGGGGGTGACATGATTGGATGAATTCATAAAGTCATAATAACTGGTGGTGGCAGTGGTTATTCCCAGTGGATCCAGGAGATCCGTCTTAATTAACTCATTCCAGGTAGTGTTATTAACCTTCGCTGCACAGTAACCTGGCAATGCATAGATCATACTATTATATTGAACTGCACTACGGAATGGGGTGGTATTTTCCATGTAACGAAGTTTGTAAAGTGCAGAAGAATAGGAATCATTAAAATAAGTGGGATAATCATTTCCACCTTCAACTGGTAATCCGCTGTTATGGATCAGACAATCATTGAGGGTTATATTTTCCGTAACGTAGTCATCATATAATTTGAATTCGTCTGGATTGAGATAATATTTAGTTATAGGGTCATTCCAATTCATTAACCCTTTATCTACCAATTGGGCGATGTTGGTTGCTGAAAATTGTTTGGTGATGGAACATATTCCGAATAAGGTATTTTCATCAACAGGTTCTCCAGATGCTAAATCTTTAACTCCCAGACAATTCATGTAAACTACTTTATCCTTTTGAACGATTACCACAGCCATACCCGGAATCAATGATTGGTTGTAATAAGTTTTGATGTATTGATCAAATAAGCTGATCACACGATCCATTGTATCTGGAGAAGGTTCTGGAGAGGGTTTAGAATTATCTGAAGATGGATCTAGGCTATAATACTCAGTTGAGAATGGAATAAAGGTTACTAAAAAATTAGATGATAAGGAGCTATTACTATCATTATTGGTATTATTATTTCCTGTGCTTTGGTTAACGGTGCCAATAATATTGTTATTGGCTGGTTTGTTTGGATCCAGAGAATTATAAATCAACACCCCTGCAACAACCAACACGCAAACTAAAACCAACCCGCCAATTCTAGTATTATCTATTATTGCTCCCCCTAATATCCCATGATTATTATATTATAGTATGTACTATACTATTATGGTCTTTACTATAAAAATTAGATGAAAATTATTATTTAGTGAATCTTGGCTACTTTGGCTATTCTATATTATGTAGGTTGGTTCAAATTTAAGGTGGATTGAAAAAATAATTAACTTATCTCTAAATTCCAGGGGATAAATCGATTATTTTTTAAGATTGAAAAAAATGTTCAAGTGATGAGTGGTTCATGAGATTTATGCATCGAGTTTAGAGAAAATTAACATCTTAGATTAGAAACTGTTGAGGAATTATATCTATTTTATAATTTACCTCTACACCCACATTTTAAAAATATAATAATGACTTCTTAACCTATATATAAATTGATAACAATGGAACTACTGGAAAAATTTTTAATCAGACCGAAAAATCCTCATCTTTATGAGATAGCTTTCTTTCACGAGTCCTACTCTTATGAAAACAACCTTGGGGAGTGTTATGAAAGATTAGAATTTTTAGGTGATGTGGTTCTGGACCTGGTAGTTTCAGAATTTTTATATAAAATGGATTCTGATTTTGATGAAGGTAAATTAACCCGTATGCGTGCAAACTATGTGTGTAATAAAGCGCTTTACACCTATGCCATGGATATTGGGTTGGATAGATATGTAAAATTAGGGGCTGGTGCCGAATTATCCCGAAGAGAACTCTATTCTGTAACTGGTGATGTATTCGAAGCCTTTGTGGGAGCATTGTATCTAGATTTAGGACTGGGTCCTGTTAAAAAATTTCTTTCCCAAACTGTCTTACCCCACATTGATAATGGTGATGTCTTCTTTAATGATTATAAATCCGAATTACATCAATTATCCACCCAGGAATGTTTTAGCATAGTTTATGAATTGATTAAAGAGGAAGGAGAACCACATAATAAAACCTTCACCATGGGGGCTATGATAAATGGGGAAAATTATGGAACTGGGGTTGGTGGGAGTAAAAAGGAAGCACAACAAAATGCTGCTAAAATGGCACTGCATAAACTGAAAATAGGTTGATTGAATGTGGATTATTTTTTTCTAAAATATCTATGAAATATATTTATTGAGTATTAACCAATAAGTTAATAAGTTAACTTTACTTTGTCATAATCTTTGCTTTTTCCTGCGTAAATCTATTTTCCACATTCTCCAAAAAAAATTTTACATTCTCTAAAAAAATATAAATCCTCGAAACTATGCTATTTCTATGTTTTGGTATATATGGTCTGATCAATTTATAATACTTTTGATTATTTTATTTTTGGAATGTCTGAAAAATTATTCAAAAAAGATATTTAGTTTAATTTTATCCTTTGAGGAGATTTTTCCATAGGTTCAAGCAATTATTAACAAAGTGAAATTAATCATTTCCTTAAACATTTTAGATTCATGTATTTTTTTGGGCAGATTGTTGTAAAAAACTTAATTTGTTAAAATCGACTCATTAATAATCCTATTATCAATGTTATGGAAAATATTCCAATAATGACCATGGTTTCTTTGTTATTCATAAAACTACCTCCCCAAAAATTTCCTTCTAATACTATTATTATATCCATCTAACATTATAACTTTATCCTAACATTTTTTCTTTTATTAAACAACTGTAAATTGTTATTGCTTATAATTCATAATCACCAAACTCATGATGGATTAAAAAAATAATGAGAAGTTTTCAACATTGAAGTGAATTAACCTAACAACGTATTACACGTAAAAACAACGGAATTTACTTGAAAATAGTTTACTAAAAAGTTGATTATAGTTTACAAATTGATTATAATTTCTAAATGGTTGATATAGCTAACTAATGGTTGATAATATTTAAACGTAGAATAAAAAAGGGATCCACTAAGGGAGTTCTAAGTGATAAAACCTAATTTAAGAAGTAATTCACCGGATACTATTTCCTTTAGTTATTTTCATCATTTCCCCTCAACATGGATCAAAGTGGTCTGGTGGGAGAAGATGATATTGATCGCTCTGGTGTTGCTGATAATGGTCTTACAGGGGATGTTGAAACTGGTCTTTGGGGATACGGGGAGAGGACACGTTCCGGTGAAGCTGAAACTGGTCGACTTGGAGATGTAGAAAGCATCCGTTCTGGCGAGGATGACAGGATCCGTTCCAGAGATTCTGATAGGAACCTTAACGGAGAACTTGAAAGCATTCGTTCGGGTGAGGTAGAAAGTGGTCTTAATGGTGAAGAAGCTAAAATCCTCTCAGTGTATGATGAAAGCAACCGCTCTGGGGAAAGAGATAAGGGACGAGTGGGTGATGAAGACAAAAAACGTTCCGGTGCATTTAAAATAAACACACTAAGATCAACAGGTTCACTACTTGCCCACGATCCAGAAAAAGCTGCATTAACCTGATTGTTTGACTCAACAGAAAGAGATGAAGAATATTCAGGATTAATACTTCCTCCTAACATAATTGTAGAAGTTAAAACAGTTAATATTACCATTAAAAGGAATTTATTCCCCACAAATCCTCCCCCCATTATTATATTTTTGATACTCGGTTACTAAGTTTACTTTTATCAATATTAACTTAAAATTTTTTCCATATTAATGATGATTATTTCCAATGATGATTATTTTCCCATCAAAAAAAAACCCTTATTTAACTATTACTCATTATCCACTACTTGAATATTATTAAAGATTAATTTTATAGTTAATTTAAACTTTAAAGTCTTTATATTTTATATATTAAAAAAATAAGTTGGTAAATAATTTAATTCAAGGTCCGCCCAGTAAAGTCATGGCTACTGCCAGATAAATGGCCAGGGTGGCAATATCACTGAAAATGGTAGCCAGAGGCCCGGTGGCCATTGCTGGATCGTAGTCGAATCTCTTTAAAATTATGGGTGCTAATGTATTGATGGTCACCGAAGCAATGATGCTGAAAAACAGGGCCAGGAATATGATAACACCCAATATGAGATTTTGACGGGTTAGATAGGCCAGTAGAGCAGCAAAAGCACCAGAAACTAGAGCCAGTGCAGTGGCCACCATTATTTCCCTGGTGAGGTATTTCCTGATGTTGAGTTTGGTGTCCAGAGCCATACTCCTGATGATCAGTGCTTCAGTCTGGGCCCCGGCAGCATCACTCATGTACACCATCACCGGGATGAAACTGGCCAGGGCAATAAAACTGGAGAGGAGCTCCTCAAACTGGGCAATCAAGGTTGCTGCAAGTGTTCCTCCAATAACTCCGATAATTAGCCAAGGAAGGCGTGAACGTATCATATGGAATGCTGATGAATGGATGCTGGTGTACTCATCACCTATACGGTGGAATATACCTCCAAAATTGAATACATCACTTTGCGCTTCGTGATTGAATATTTGGAGAATGATGTCATAGGGGACCACCCCTAGGAAACTACCCTCTTCATTAATCACTGGTATTGACTTCAAACCATGAGAAAGGGCCAGATAAACCAGTCTCTCCTGATCAGTGGTAACCTCAGCAGTTACCAAATCACGTGCCATGATCTGGCTGGCGGTAACTCTTTTATCCTCAGTAACCAGAAGATCCTTGATGGAAATAACACCACGCAGGGCGTTTGCTTGGTCTGTGAGGTAAATGTAATCTAAACTGTTGAATAGGCAGGCTTTATCCACTAAAACCTCTTCAATATGGGCAAGGGTGTCCTGATCACTGAAAACAGGAACATCAGTTACCATGTTATACCCTGCTGTTTTCTCTGAATATTCCGGGGTGGCTTCCATTTTTACTGTCACTCCATGATATGTTAATAATCGTTGTAATCTATAGCACTGGACTGGATAAAAAGATACTGTTAAAAGGTCAAAACATTATTTCACTAGCTAAAAATTAAACTGACCTTAAAAAAAAGGGGAAATTCATAAAAAAAGCATTGTGAGTGGGATTTTTCTATTTAGTGAACCCAAAATATTTAGTGAACCTAAAGAGTAGATCTATTAAATCTTTCAAAACAGTTTATTGATGTATCTGCTTTGAGCTGGGCTGCTTCTAAGGATAAACTACCACCCTGATATGAATCATCTCCATCAAGGTCATCACCGTCATCATCATCTCCACCCATGGTACAGCCAGAGACTAAAACCACGGACAAAGTGATGATTAAAAGTAGGATAACCATCTGTTTTTGTTTCACCATCTCCCTCCTTTTTATATTCCATTATAATCCAAGACTTACCATTAACTGAAACATATTTTAAAAAATAAAAAAATGGGAGATTTAAACTCCCCTTATTTTTCGTTGTCCACCATACAATCCTCCCAACACCATCAGCAGTGCCAGAAGTATGGGTAATATGGGTAAACCTGTCTCCTGCATTCCAATGGTTTGGGCACTTACTGTGGATGCAGCGGCAGTTATCACTACCTGGGCGGGTAAGGGTGTGCTGAACCCATCCAGTATGGCAAATAGGTTGGCGGTTCCCAGTCCATCGTTGGCCCTTAAGATGGTGGTTACAATTCCACCTACAGTGTAGAGGGTTACGGATTTACTGCCCACGTTACCGATATCGGTGGTTATGGTTATTGGTGTTCCATCAGGTATGTGACCGATACTGGATGTGTCCTCGCCCAGGTTGTTGTAGATCACACTGGCAGTAACCAGGGATGTGCTTCCGAATGGTACGATGTTGGGATTGGCTCCTATTTTTAGTACCAGCCATTTAGTGGTGTCTGCGAAGTTCATGGGATCGTAGATAGTTCCAGGCATGGTGCGGGGATCGTTGTTGGAACCCCACCAGTTGTTAGTGGCGTCAATGGGGTGAATACCATCACTTGCTGCAGCCAAATCCCTAATTTGCACTGGTGTGTTGACGTACAATCCATAAGGGGTGTTTCCTACGATTCTGTTGACGTTTATTTTGAAAATCAGTGGCCCTGCAGCTCCATTGCCATTACTGTAGGCGTTGACATAGATCGCGTTACCCATATTGTTGAGGAAGTTGTTACCTATGACTTGTAACATTCCAAGATAGGTGTATATTGCTCCTCCCTGAATAGCATCGTTTTGTCCACCCTCTGCGATGTTAGCAGTAAAAGTACTGCCGGTAACAGTTAAAGTAGCACCATATTCATTGTAAATAGCACCACCTGAATCGGCCACATTGTTGTTGAATAAACAATTAGTCACTGTAGTAGTACCTAAATTACAGATAGCACCACCATCACCATCCGCAGTGTTGTCTATGAAGTTACAGTTGATAACGTTTAAGGTAGAACCAGGTCTAACCTTAACCCCACCACCTTTACCACTGGTATCACCGTTCATGATGGTGAGATCCTTAAGGGTTACAGTGTACCCATCATCAATACGGAATATCCGGTCCAGGCCCAGGGCATCGATAAAGGTCTGATCTTTTCCTGCACCCTGAATGGTAAGATCTTTGGCGATATTTATACCATAATCCGTGCTGACCCCACCATTATCCTGATCATAGGTTCCAGCAGCCAGGTTAACAGTTCCTCCTGAGGTTACTGTATCAACCCCTTTACCTACCGTTTCAAAGGGATCATTCTCATCCCCGGTACCGGTGGTATCATCTCCATCGGGTGATACATAGACATCAGTCATGCCATTGGCATAACTTGCTCCAGAAATAGCCACTGCCACTAAAAATGCAGTTAGAACTAAAAGCGTCTGTTTTTTCACGATTTTCACCTCCTTTCACAATTTTAAATCAGTATATCTGGGAATTAATGATAATCATCGAATCTTCCCTGAAAGGAGGTTACAATTAGATTTAAAAAAAATAGAATTATTTGCTATGGCCCCTCCCCCGAAGTGCAATAAATTGTAGTTCTTGAATCATCATTGAGCTACGAATTTGAGAGTATGTAATTACTTTACTATTTGATTTCAATCCTAGTTATAACTATCTAAAAAATTCCAATAAAACGGCTTTAAAAAACTAAAGCAATAATCATTAATCGTTTTAAGTTGTTTATTAATATTTGAAATATATCCATAAATCTGAAATGTATCCAAAAGGTCAAAACATGAATTAATGTTTCTATAAAACATCCAGAAACTTTCTTATAATATGGCCAGTATCTATTCCTTTTTCCACAGGTAAATTATGCCCCACATTATCCATCGTTTCAATTTTTGCCCCTGGAATGGCGTTTTTAATATTTTGACTATGGTAATGTGGGGTGAAATGATCTTCCTTACCAGCAATTACCAGGACCGGGATTTCAACACCTTCCAGGGAAGCAATGAGATCCACCTTCAAACAGGCATCAAGAGTGTCTTGTAATGCTGAAATAGAACTATTTTGAGCCATATCCTTCCCTATTTTGCTAAATAATTCCCGGTTTTCTCCAATAAAATTAGGGGTATAGGTTAGTTGAAGGCAGGTGTTAAAAAAGGTTTTAAATCCATTTTCGCCCAGGATATTTTTAAGATCTTTTAAAGTTCTCGCCAAGTACGAATCAACACTGGCAAAGCTGGAGATTAGGGTAAGTGAACAGATTTTATCGGGATATCTAAGTGCCATTTCCATTAATATGGAACCACCCATGGAGTGGCCTATAAAGTGTGCCTGGTCTATGTCCAGGGATTCTAAGAACTGGTTAAGATCATGGGAGAATAATTCCATACTGTATGGTCCAGGGGTTTTGGTGGACATGCCATGACCACGCAGATCCAGAGCCAGAACACGATAATTGTTTTTTAATAAATGAATGATCCCCTGCCAGACCGTGTGGTCACTGCCCATACCATGGATGAGAACCAATGGATAACCAGCTCCCCACTCCTGGTAGTGTAATGTTAAATCTCCCATAGTTAAACAGTCCATGTTTCTTTAATTTATATAGTGATACAAGAATTTTTTGGTAAAAAAAATCTCGATTCCTAGTGTTCAAAAAGTCAATTCCATGAATTCAAAAAGTTAACAATTATTTTAAAGTCCACATCTCGAATAAACCAAATTTCAGTAATAGATCCTTTTAATAGTACCAAAAATCAATATAATAATGTACTGAATTTACAGGGTAATTTAACTCGCTTTTTTTGGTATTAATTTAAAAAATTATTTTATGGAGCTGATTTTACGTTAAATATTACAGGATATATCCCTATAATATCCACCATTCTCGGTGTGATTATGGGATTGGCCTCTAGTGAGATAAGTAACTTGCGAAGGGATAGAAGGTCAAAGAGAAGGAAAATTAATTCCACTCGAACATTAATCTCCCTTGAAAATGAAAGAAACATGGAATTACTTAAGGATTTCTGGTTTAAATTAAACAAGACCGAAGAATTTGAAGCTGATGATGGGGAATTAAAGATAATTCTTGCCCATCGGCTGATAAAAATGCCCATGCCCTCCTGGAATGATCTGATGTGGAGAAAGCAGGCCTCTTTCCTGCCAATAACCTTCAGTGATAAGGAGATAATAGCAATATCATCCTTTAATAATTGTTTAGAACTTCTCAAATCTATTTATTCTAAATTAATAGATTTAGATACTAAAGATAGGGAATATAACAGTACCTATGCTTCAAGTGGAGTGAAATTATCTGCACTCCCACGATCAAACCGTTTCCATGAGGAAGCACCCGGACTCTGGGATGAATTTGAGGAAATAACCATTAAAATAATAGAAAATGGCAATCCACTCACCAGGGATAAAAAGTGAATATCATTTTAATCACTCAAAAAATATTTTAATCAATCTAAAAGTTCATTTAAATTATCTGCAGCATCCTCATTCAGGGGATTGATGCTTAATGCTTTCTGGTATGCTTTAACAGCACCTTCTTCATTTCCCAGTGCCTGGAGGGACATGGCCAGAATACACCAGGCATCATCCCAGTCTTTCCTTCTTTTTATGAGTTTTTCAGAGGTATCCTTACACTCCTTTAAACAACCATTATTGTAATAGGAAACTGCCAGGTAATAGAAGGTCTCATCATCATCTTTATGGATTTTAAGGGCCCTCTTAAAGGATCGAATGGCTCCCTGATGATCATCCTGAAATTCCAGTATCATCCCCCTGTACTTCCAGGCGGTGAGATTAGTCTCATCCATCTTGATGACCTTCTGGAAACATTTCAAAGCTTCCTGATGATTCCCGTTGAAGTAGAAAGATTCACCCTTATTAGTGAGATTTTGGGGATTTTCAAATTCCTGATAAGCTTCGCCACCAATGGTGGGGGTTTTCACTGGACCAGTAATATGTGGGGGGTGTTCAAGGATTGATTCTGTGGGTAGATCCATCTTTTCACCCTTGATCATCTTCAAAATAGCATCCAGGAGGAAGATGGTACCATTTTTGTGTAATGGTTTGTTATCATTACCACACTTGGGGGAGTAAATACAGGTAGGGCAGCCCTTACTGCACTGGCAGCTTTTAACCATGTCCCTGGTGACCTCCACCAGTTTCTCCATAACCTCCACTGCCTTCTCTGATAATCCAATACCCCCCTCATAGGCATCATAGATGAATATGGTGGCTTTACCAGTTTCAGGATGGTAATTGGTGGACAGTCCGCCGATGTCGAAGCGGTCACATAGCACCAGTAAGGGGAACATTGAGATAAGGGCGTGTTCAGCACCATGCAGGCTTCCAGCGTAGGCATCTTTCTTGGTGAAAATGTTCTCCAGACTATCAGCCACCATTCCAGGGATGGTGAACCACAATCCACGGGTATGGTACTTAAGTGGTGGTAATTCCAGGTTATGAGTGGACAGGGTTTTACCGTAGATCATGGTCTTGTATTTATAGAAATCCTGGGTAACCTTCACCTCACCAAAGAAAACCTCAAAATTACCTATTATTCTCTTATCAAGCTCCTTGACAATGGAAACTTCCACATTTTTCAGGGCCTGGGTATGGTATTCCACATCCATCTTCTTCACATTAATGAACCTCTGGGGGAGGTTGAATGAATCCACAATATAGGTTTCACCCTGATTTATCAGAACCGCTCCTTCATGGGCTTCACTGTAGGCATGCTGCCGGTCCATGGTTTCCATTAAACGTTTATCATGGAATACCTTGAAGTGGTCACTGGATATCTGGTCCAGACTGATACTAAAAGCAGGGTCCTTACGTCCTGCATAGGCCAACCCATAACCAGTCTCTTTGATTATCCCTTCCTGACGTAGTTCTTCCAGGGTGTCATAATCAGTGTCAAAGTACCGTTCAAAGTCATCTATGTTTAGGGGTAACTCCTTGGTGGCACATAACAGGTGGCCATGGGTGATCTTCTTATTGTGCAGGTCGATCACCGCGTTTTCGTGTGATTTGTGGAATAAAAATTCAGGGTGCTTCATCAGGTACTGGTCCAGGGCGTTTTCAAATGCCACCATTATAATTAATGATTCGTTTTCCCCACGGCCTGCTCTTCCGGCCTGTTGCCAGGTGCTGATCATTGTTCCGGGGTATCCGCTGATTATAACCCCGTCCAGACTACCAATATCCACCCCTAACTCAAGGGCATTGGTACAGGTCACACCCACCAGTTTACCGGTTTTAAGATCATTTTCGATCTTCCTCCTTTCACTGGCCAGGTAACCTGAACGGTAGGCGGTTATACGGTCAACTAACTCTGGTTTGTGCTGGTTTAATTCCTTTTTCGCCCACATGGCTATGAGTTCGGCCATTTTCCGGCTGATGGTGAAACACAGGGTTTGCATATCATTCATTACCATTAACTGGAACAGGTTACTGGTCTCCTGGTGGGTGGAAAGATCTCCCCACTTGGCAAAGGGGTTGTAGAGTATGAAGTGCTTCTTTCCACTGGGAGAAGTGTCCTGGTTAACCTCCTGGAAATTCATACCCACCAGGTTACCACTGAACTCCTCCGGGTTGGCCAGGGTGGCTGATGAGAGGATGAACTGAGGGTAACTACCGTAATAGTTACATATTCTTCTTAAACGGCGGATGAGGAATGCTACATTGGATCCGAAAACTCCACGGTAATGGTGGGCTTCATCAATCACCACGTATTTGAGGTTGCGATAGAAACGTGCCCACTGATGGTGCCATCCCAGGATGAGGTGTAACATGTAGGGGTTGGTTAGAATTAATCGTGAGTTTTCCTTGATCCAGGGCCTGATATCCCGGGGTGTGTCCCCATCATAGATGTTGGGTTTAAAATCTATATTACAAGAGGTTTCCAGGTGTTTCAGGACACTTAACTGGTCATTGGCCAGGGCCTTGGCCGGGTATATGTAGAGTGCAGAGGCCTCCTCATCCCGGGAGAGTGCTTCCATGATGGCCAGGTTAAAGGCCAGGGTCTTACCCGAGGCTGTGGGGGTGGTGATTAAGACATTCTCACCTTCCCGGATAAGCTGGGTGGCCTGGACCTGGTGCTGGTAAAGCCTGATACGGCTATCTGCCAGGTATTTCTGGATGGATTCTGGGAGATCTTCCACTACTCCGTACTCTGCCTTCCGGGGATTGAGGGTTTCAATGTGCTCCACTTTCCGGCGGAATATACGGTTTTTTTCCAGGGTTTCAAGGACGTTGTTAAGCATTTAAATCTGGGTATATCTAAACTAGTATGTAATTATTTCTAAAAACAAAATGGTTTATTTCTTTAATTAATCTTATTCCTATTATTTAAAATAAACGTGCTTGATAATCACTTCTAACCTTCTCCAGATCACCATTACCCCTTATATGGGTGATACTGAATCCATGTTTTAAGAGTGATTGGCTGATGAGGTGGTGACGGTGACAGTGAAAGGGATCCTCCTCACTGCACATGATAACCACCAGGTTATCTCCTGCTAGCTTTAGTAGTTCTTCCAGTCCTTCCTGGTACTTATCATCATCTTCCAGGAGGTGGTATAGTAGTTCCCCTTCATGGTAGAACCGGGGATCATCTGGTTTTCCACCCATCTTATCTCCCAGATAAACGTACTTCAGATGATATTCCTTCAATCCTTCTTCCAATGGTTTTTTACTGAAGTAGGGTGTGTATTTACTGTAAGGCCTGGTGCGAACATCCACCACCATCTGAACCTCCTGTTTCTGAATTAACTCCATGAAACGGCTGAAGGGGTGGTTGCTGTGGCCGATGGTGAATACTTTAGAGTTCATGTTAATCATTTAAGGTTTTTAATGGTTAATAAAGATGGTAAAATATAAATTAATAAAATATTGATTACCAATTTCAAAATTAATGTTTAATTAGAAAAAAAATAAATATCTTAACAAAAACTATTTTTAATCTACTTTTTCCCGGTACTCCACTTTAAAATCCTTCCAGGGATTTCTACCACTCTTAGAGGGTTGTTTACCGTTATAGGTTATACGAACCTCATTTCCAAAATCCACTTTTCTCATTAACTCATCCAGGACTGTGGAACCCCAGACCTTGACTTCTCCTTCACTGGTTCGGATGGTGTAAAGCTTGCTCTTGTACTGGCCCACATCTTCCTCCAGGTCAATGTATTTACCCTCTAATGTTTCTCCTTGGGCTGCTGGTTCCCAGAAAGTTGGTTTTTCAATCTCCTCTTCGTCTCTTTTAACTTCTTTCCACTGGCTCATAACAAGATCCCTCGTATATCGTTAAATCATTATAAATATTAATTACTCCTAATCCCTACTTCTTTGAATTTTATTTAACCATGACATGATTTATACTTACCATTTAACCTTAAAATAATGGGTTTAATTATTGGTGTATCCAGCTTAATTATTGCTTTATCCTTTTTTAAGGACGGTTTCAATGCAATAATTATTAAATTATAATATTAATTAATATTTTAGTAATAATTATAGTTTGTGGATGGGGAAAAATTGGAGTGATTAATCACCTAAGAATATGAATATGATAAATAATTTTAGTCCCCTATAACAATATTAGAATTGTAGTTTGACATTGTCCGTAGAAAAAACAATACTTACATCTATGCAGTCTTCAGTTTCTAATTCCAGCTTAACAATGATAAAACCGGACAAAAAAACTCTTTAATCATTATAAAGGGAGGTGAAAAATAGTTGATCACAAACGTACCCAAATTCAAACACATGACAATTCTTCTGATGCTAATTTTCCTGCTGGTTATTTCATTAACCCCAGTTATGGCCTCTTCAGATGATGCCCTGGCCGACAGCCAGTACCCCAAAGCCATGAATGATAATCAGAACACTGGACAGTCACAGTATGTTGGACCGCAAAACAACAGCACCAAATGGAACTACACCACCGGTGATCCAGACAGTGAAATACGATATGCACCATCTGTAGGTCCTGATGGCACCATATACCTACCAACAGCATTCAACAACGGTACAAATTACCTGGCTAATCTATATGCCCTGAATCCAGATGGAACCAAAAAATGGAACTACACCATTTTCGATGGAATCCTGAATGAGAACTGTTACAATTACTTTGTAGGATCTCCAGCCATAACCCAGGACGGAACCATCTACATAACCGGTGAATTTCATGACAATACCCGGACATACGGTATGTTCTATGCCTTTAATCCTGATGGAACTGTTAAATGGAAATACATCCTCAACGAAGGAGCAGCAGTCTACATGTCCGGTTCTCCAGCTGTGGGGACTGATGGAACCATCTACTTCTTAAGCCAATTTCTCAGTTCAGACTATTCACGGTGGCACGGTAAATTAAATGCCCTCAACCCCGATGGATCTGAAAAATGGAACTACATAGTTTCCGATGGAACCAACGGTGGAACCACTGGATCACCAGCTATAGCCCCTGATGGGACCATATACTTCGTATACCAGTTCTTCAGCGATACTGCCAGTAACCTGTATGCACTGAATCCTGATGGAACCAAAAAATGGAACTACCTACTGGAAAATGAATACATTTCAGACCATCCAGTGGTTGCCAGTGACGGAACCATCTACGTAGCCAGCAGTAACCATTTATTTGCTATTAACCCAGAGGGAACCATTAAATGGAATTATTCACCCAGCAACGGTTTCCTGGAATCAGCCCCATCTGTAGCTAAGGACGGAACTATATATGTGGGAGGTTCTATCACTGATAGCAACGGTTACCAGGGCATATTATACGCCATTGATCCACTCGGAAACTTGAAATGGAGTTTTAACACAGTATATAATGTTAACACACCAGCAGTGATTGGTGCTGATGGAACCATCTACTTTGGAGATGGTGGTGGGCTAAAAACATTCTATGCCTTAAACCCAGATGGAACCATAAAATGGTCATTAGCTGTACAGCCAATGACCTCTGCAGCAATTGCACGTGATGGTACCCTCTACTTCGCCTTGAACCTTGATGGGACATATTATCTCTACGCTATACAGGGACCAGGATCCAATCCTACTAACAATACCAACAACCCGGTTAACGCAGCAACCACCACATCATATGGAAACACCGTGGGAATGCAAAGTACTGGAATACCACTGGCTGGAATAATCCTGGCTATCTTAATGGTCGCAGGTGGATTAGTAGGCACCCATAAAAAACTATAAGGGATTTACAATTCCCTTTTCCCATTTTTTTTTTGGAAATGATTAAAAGAAAAGTTATCACATATCCAGTTTTAAATAAAGAAATAGTTTTTTTAATAGAGGAATAGATGGTTTAAAAAAAAAATAGATAAAATATCTACTTTAGGCTCGTTTTTTCACTGTTTTCGGGAATACGCTAACCCTGCAGATATTAGACCAACGGCCAATGCCAGGAATGCTAAGGGTGTTCCAGTTTTTTGCATGGGCACAGTTTTTCCAGTTACCTGGGCTGAGGCAGTTCCATTAGATGCACTGGATGGTGCAGTTACAGTTAAGGTGGCCACAGAAGTTAGTTCAATCAATTCCTGACCAGAAACGTATTCTAAGGTGGCAGTAAGTACTTCAACACCAGGTTGGGTTACGGTACCATGAATATTTAACATTGCCAGTTGATTGGCGTTAAGTGGACCTATATCCCAAATTATAGTGTTCCCGACTCGGTTAACATTTAAAGGATTGTCCTGCCAGTTTATTCCCCCATCCATGGAAGTGAAGTATTCAATATTTTCCATCCCCACATTGGAGTTCACGTCAATCTCTACAGTGGCATCTTCTAAGGAAGTTTCATCATTTTGTACTTCAGCCAGGTATTCAACATTGCTTCCCACGGGTGCGGTGGTTATTTCATTGCCATCTTCATCGATGTAATAGGTGTCAATGGTTGCATCCGCTGAAACTGTACCAGTCAAGCTAACAACTAACAATACCAAAAAAACAGCTGCAAATAAATACTTCTTCATAATAAATCCCCCCATTTTTTTTAAACTTATTCATGGGAATCCTCCGGGAACTATAGAGATCCTCTGGGAATTGAATAAGTCTACTTTATTATTTATCTAAAATTAGATAAATAATTTTCCAAGTTCATATGATATTTTCCAAGTTTTGTGATAAATACTGGTATAAACTACTAATAGTTTAATCAAACAGTATACAAAACATATTATATTTAATAAAAAATTATAGGATATATTATCTGTTATGATTTGAATTGTTAAAAATGACATTAATAGTTCGTAATTAGATTAAACAGTTCGAAATTCTTAGAACTGTTGGGAAAATATATTATTTTTAGTATAATCTCTGAGAAAGGTATACCTTTGAGAAGGGGTTAACCACTATCATTTAAAAGAAATGCTTTGCCGGTTTATTGTACAAAAAACCCCTTACTCACCCCATCTAATTTGCCATATCTGTTTTGAATGAAAAGTATATTTCGGGTTATTTAACCAAATCATAAACATCCTTTTTAATGGGATCAAGATCATGGTAACCCTTCACATCATCAGTAGTTAAGGGGGTGGCTTTATCCCAGTAATCCATTAATTCTAAGATTAGTTCTGGTATTATTATTGTTTTTCCGGTTACAGTCATCTCCTGTGACTTATGGAGACTGTACCAGTACCAGTTAGTACTCCCCAGATAGAATACGTCTGTATCTATGAGGATAACCTTGGAGTGAAGGTTCAGGAGGGATCTGGCATGGTAATTAGGTATGTTTTTGCGGGCTAAGTTTAGTGCAGAAAGGGTCTTGGAATCAATAATACCCTCATCAGCTATACGGACAATAAATCGAACCTCTATTTCCGGATATCTAATTGAATCAATGACTTTACCTACAAAATAAGCATCAAGCCAGGGGCCAACTACCCATATGCTTTGACTTGCATGGGATATACTTGTCTGGAGGTGGGGGAGTAACTGGCCCTTTCCCAGGAGTTTCAATTCACTTGATGGTGATATTTTCGATTCCATAAATTATATTTTATTCCAGAAAGTTATTAATAATAATGATCTTAATCTTCCTATTGCTACCGGTAATAGGTATTGCATTTTACAATAGGAATTATTTGTATTGTAAAAAGACAATATGTGCTATGATTACATACATTTATAACAGATGATCAAGTAATTATTAGTGTACTAATAGTTTATTATGAAGGTGTATTTTTAATTGAAATTAACCAGAAAATTTATTTCTAAAACTAATAAAACGCAACTCCAATATTTAAATTATGTTAACCGGTTATTTTTAACTGTTAAAACAGGAATATTAAGTGGACAAAAGGGATTATCCAGAAATTATTCTTTAAATCCCCTTTCCAGGTCATGGTAATATTTCTGGTTTTGACAAAAAATGGCAGATCCTGCTAGCCCTATCTCTGGGAACCATGATGGTTCCCATCAACGCCAGCATTATCAACGTATCCCTACCCACCATATCCACCTACTTCGGGGTGGGTCTATCCACAACACAATGGGTTCTAACCAGTTATCTTATAACCCTCCTGGGATTCGTACTATTCTTCTCCCGATTCGGAGATTTCTACGGGCAGGAGAGAGTGTACCTGGCGGGATTGGTAGGATTTGTCATCACATCCCTACTGTGTAGTTTATCACCATCAATTGAATGGTTGATCCTTTTCCGAGGATTGCAGGGTATCTCCGCCGCCATGATGATCAGTGTATCCATGGCCCTGGTTAGAAGATCATTCCCTGCTCATTACCTGGGCAGAGCACTGGGAATATATGCAGTGGCCATCGCTGCAGGACTGGCACTGGGCCCCGCCATCGGAGGAATAATCTCCGGATTCCTGGGATGGAGATCAATCTTCCTGGTCAACCTGCCAGTGGGGATCCTGGACTTCATCTTCTGCTATATGATCCTCAAACGCAGCCAGAAAACCAGGGTTAAATGGGACATCCCCGGAACAGTACTCCAGTTTGTTTGTCTGTTTTTAACAGTGTACACCCTGAACATGGTGGAAGAAGCCAGTTACACCACCGCACTCTTAACTGGAATCATGGCTTTAATCACCTTTGGACTCTTCATCTACCAGGAACTTCGTACTGAAAATCCAGTTTTGAATCTTAAACTATTTAAAAACAGGAAATTCAGTGCATTCAGCCTTAGTTTGCACTTCAACTATCTGTGCATGTACATGATATTCTTTGCAGCACCCTTCTACCTCCAGAAAGTGTTGCACCTGGACCAGGCCACCACCGGACTAGTTTTAACTGCATCTCCAATGATAATGATGACTGTATCACCATTGAGTGGTATGATGGCTGATAAATTCGGATCCCGATTCCCAGCCTTCCTGGGAGGAGTGGTCTCTGGGGTGGCTCTCCTTTCCATGACCCAGTTAACCGTGGATTCTAATGCAGGGGATGTGTTCATCCGCCTGGCACTCCTGGGACTGGGGGCTGCACTCTTCCAGTCACCCACCAACAAGGCCCTCATGTCCCAATTACCCTCTGAAAAGGCGGGTATGGCCTCGGGTATCCTGGCCACCACCCGTAACCTGGGAATGGTATTTGCAGTCTGTTACGCCGGGTTACTGCTCCACAGCACCATCCCCCCAGAACTCATAGAAGCCAGCGCACTCTACGGGGCAGATGCTGCAGATTTAACCAGTGGACTGCACCTGGTAGTCATCTTCGGCGCCATCCTCAGCATAGGTATGGCCTTATTATCCTTTGCAGGACTTGAAAATAAGAAAGAATCCATTATTGAATATGAGAAGGTGGCAGTGGAGAAGACCATACATATGGAACAGAAAATGGTTAAAACCATTAGCAGTGTCTTGATGGTGATGGTTAACAATTATCATTCTAAATAGGTTAAGGATGTCTAAATAGCTTAGAATTGTATACTATTTCACCTATTCAGAAGTATAAGCCTATATCAGGATTTTAAACCGTAATAAGATGATTAACTTTATTATCTTCTTATAACCCTCTTTTTTTGTAATGGAATATTTATATACCAGTGATTATAGTTTATAATCACTTAACTGATTTTATAATCACCTAACTGTGGGATTGTTCTCTAAGAAGATTTAATGAACGGGGGCTTCATAATTAAACTGGAAAGAATGATTAAAGAAGATTTCCGTGCATCAAATTTAATATGCCACCGAATACCGGAAAGAACCTTTAACATTCGAGGGATCTACTTCCCGGTCTGTGCCCGGTGCACTGGATTCTATATAGGCGCCTTTATCTATTTCATCTATGCCTACTTTTTCTATGTGGAATACACAGTATACCTCCTAATTTTAGCAATTTTAATGATGGTTCCAGCATTTTTAGATGGCTTCACCCAACTACTGGGAACCCGGATTAGTAACAATAAATTAAGATTATTAACTGGAATTCTAGGGGGCTTGGGACTGGCAATTTTAGTCAAAGCTATTAAGTGGGTGATTTTAATCAGTTACTAAAATTTATAATTTTTTAAATGGTGAGTAAAAAAATGACCAAGATTTGTCCTAAATGTAAAACAGAAAACCTGGATTCTGCCACATTCTGCCAGAATTGTGGTGAAGAATTACCCAAATACACCTACAATGTACCATCATCAGAAGATGTGCCTTTAAAAAGTAAAGCCAAGAGTGGTAACTGGTGGAGTAAGCAAACTACTCCGGTTAAAATACTCAGTGTAGTGGGTGTTTGCTGTGTGGGATTAATAGTCCTGATATTACTGGTTGGTTTAATCTTCCCGGATGCCACCACCTTTAATCTCGACACTGGAAATACACCCGCACTGACCCAGACTTTTTCACAGGCAGGTTTAAGCTTCAATTATCCTGGTGACTGGACACCTACCACTGTACAATACATAGATAGTTCCAGTAGTATTGTTCAGAGTTTAGGAGCATTTTCCAGTACTGACGACCTTGCCCTTGATGTTAACAAACAGAGTATGACTGAAACAGTTGCATCGGCCAAGGAAGCCACCAAGACCAATTTAAAAACTATTCCATCATCACAGATTTTAAGTGAAACCACCAGAACAGTTAACGGCCTAACTGTCTATGAAATGGTCGTAACCTACACTGATAGCAACAACAATCAGGTGAAATCATTATACGTGGTTACAGGTAAAGATGGGCAGGTTGCATACTATTTACAGTTCATAGACACTCCCAGCAGCTTCGACAGTGATCTATCATTGATGAACAGTATTGTAAACACCATAAAGGTACAGTAAAATACAATTTAAGGGGTTAAACCCCTTATAATTTTTTTTAAAGGAAATTAAGCTGGCATAATTATTTTAAAAATAGATTTTATTTTCTAATTAATTTCCAATCAATCATAGTAGGTTCTTATTTTCATAAAGTAGTAGGTTCTTATTTGCTTAAATAGTGGTAATTTCTTATTTGCTTAATTGATTTCAGGGAGGATAATAACCATCGAGCTCTTTTCTATGTTTAAGCCAGGCCTCCAGCATTAAATCCCCAATTGAATATTTTTTATTTTCAATGGTAACAATTCCCTTGTTTTTAATTATATCCAAATATTTAGTTAGAGTTCCCCGAGATTGTCCGGTGTTTTCCAAAAGCTGGGTCCAGGTTTGTGATCCAGAATCAGCCAGGTTGATTAAAATATCCTTCTCATAGGGTGATAGAGTGCCCCAGATACGGATCCACATAATGGTAATTTGATCCATCTTCTCGAAGAAAGTTTTTCTGACTCTATCTTCATCGTAAACTTCACCCGCAGATAAAGTATTGCAGAAACTATTAATATAAGCAGGTATACCCCTGGTGCATTGATAGAAGCGTTCAAAACCATCACTGGTGAAATTTATTTCTGGTACTCTTTCTGCTAAATAACCCTGGGTTTCAGAGGGGGAGAATGGATCTACATTGAACTGGATCATACGACCCCCATAAGCTCCTTTACTTCCATTTATCATCTCCACAATAGCACTGGTTTTGGATGTGGAGCCCGTGAAGATGTAGGTGACGTTATCCTGCTCCTGAGTATAGCTGCGGATCATCCAGAAAAATGCATTTGGATTATCCAGTTCTCCTATAAGTTGGAATTCATCAATAATAATCAGGACACCTTTTAAATTTCCAGCTGATGAATCCACGATTTTCTGGGGAAATTCCATGACAAAATGGCTTAGTTTCTCATAATCATCATTAATTTGAGGTATATCCACACCCAATATACCTCCTGCTTCCTTAAAATCATACTTCTTCCAGTTAATCTGACCAAGAGCATTAGTTAATGATCGTTTTAATTTGGAGGGGTAACTTTCTTTTCTATTAATGGACTGGTTTAAAGATGATAAAATCTCCTTCATTATAAGTTCTTCAGTTAAAACGCCCTTTTGCAAACCATAAACACGTGAAATATCAACATAAGCCACTAATATATTCTCAGGTAAATCAATGGCTAGTTTTTTAAGGAGATAAGTTTTACCAACACCTCTAAACCCAGTTACCAGTATTTGTTCAGCAACATTTAAATTTAAAGCATTAATATAATTCTTTAGCTTCTTTAGATCTTTTTCCCGGTTATAAAAAAACTTATCCACATCCTGAGGTATTCCCATGGGTAAAATCGGCATATTTCTTCACTTCTTTTAGTTCATTTCAGTATACTCCAAGGATTAAGTATAATTGTATATACTGGTCTATTTTAATAGACCTCCTACTTTAAGTATTTTGATATGAACTGGTATAAATAGTTATACTAAATGCTAAACTGGTCTTAATATTTATAATAAATGCTAAAATAATATTTCCTCTAAAAAAATGTAAAAAAAATGATTAGATTCACCTATTCCACTTTAACCGCAAAAGTTTCCTTCTTCTCCAGTTTGGGCATGTTAATAGTCAGAACCCCTTCTTTGAAGTTGGCAGTGACCTCGTTGATTTTAACCTTGGCCGGGAGTATCAGTGTCCGGGCAGCAGAAGTCACCCGTCTTTCCTTCCGGTGGTAGGTTACACCCTCTTCTTCCCCTTCTTCTTCAGTTTCCATAGAATGCTCTGCCTTGATCTCCAGGGTGTCATCGGTAAGATCGATCTTTATATCCTCCCGCTGGTAACCTGGTAAATCAGTCATCACCACTACCTCATCCCCAGTTTCCATGATATAAACGGCGGGTTTAGCCGGACCCCCGGTGTACTCAGCAATGGCATTGTCCAGGTCTACCTGCCTCTCCTTAATGGTCTGGATCATGTCATTAAACATGGTGTCTATCCCTTTTTTCTCTACCATAAAATAATTCCCCCCATTACATATTTAGTAGGAACCCCCTTTTTTGGATTCCCCATTGGTTAGGATACACCGCAACCACCTAAAATATAAGTAAATAATGGTGTTCGATGAATCAATTTTTAAAGAATATGTCCATGAATATTATGTTGATGATTGTACTTATTTTTTCATATTACACTGTATTTGGGAATTTACCACCAATATCCATAAAGGGAATAGGACTTAAATTATAGGTAGAGGAGGATTATGAAAACAGATCTATCACCATCACCGGATGATTTATTACCATCACCGGAAAAGTTCCATGAGGAAACCCTGGACGAACTCCAAGAAAGATATTCTGGTTTTGGCCGGGATCTTTACCAGTTAATTAAGGAGAAAATCCCCCATGTTTTTAGTAATCTTCGATTTTACCAGGGAATTAATTACCAGGTGGGGGATAGTTATGCCGTTTATGAGGACCCTAATCCTGGGAAATCCTTTGCCATTCAATTAGATCCGGATATCGAAGTTATCATCCTATGGAACAGTGCAATTCAAACTGAGATTGGGAGTTGGGTTGAAAAGCCTGAAGAAGAAGCAATATTATTCATTCTAGATGAATTATTGGGATTTTAGGAAGATTAAGACAGTTTTTTTTTAATCTGCTGTAACTCTCTATGGATTTTTCTCTTCCCACCTCTACTTCCAGGGAGGTCAAGCTAATGGATTCAATTTCAGGGAGAGATTCATTTCTTTTTCATTATGTACATATTGTCCATAAAAAATATATGATCAAAAAGTGCTCAAATTCATTAAAAAAAACAATTTAACCGGTTATAATTCAATTCAACATCTTTATTGAAGGAAGACCTTATAATCTCTTAAATTACACTAAGCCCTATAATCAATTATTTTGATTAAAATGGTTGATTCAAAGTTATTTATAGGTAAAACACCCCATTTATTCCTTTTTAGGTTGTGTAAGGGAAGGTCTTGCACTGATATTTATGAATCGAATATGCCTATTTAGGGGAAATGGGCTATCAAATGAGTTCATATAGTAAAAATAGCAACGGAAGGTGCTTATCCTTATTCAGTTGATTCAATACCTGTAAATTAGGTCTTAAATTTAAAAAAAGGACCTCTACGTTCCCTTTTTTGTCTGGAAATTCCATACCTTTATAAGAGATGTTGTTTCCAGTTAGTGTAAGTCAAAGAAAGTCCATTAAAAATTCTAATTTTTTCGGGCGCGGAGGCGATATAATTAATAGATATTCTAGCTATGCTATCCTATGTATGATAAGCATGGTTATCGCAGTAGTCCCTATTGTGGGAGCTGTAGATGGCCAAAATTCAAATTCAAATAAGGGAATTAATTGCGAGGGTTTAGAAATTGGAGTTACTGGTGCTGATGTAAAAGCAACCGAAAATGTGCTTCAGAACAATAAACCATTCGGAGAGAACACTTCAAAAGTTCTGGGAAACAATAATTCCACTAACCAACCACAGGAAATGAAACTTGGAGCCTCTGGTGACCAGGTTAAAGAAATCCAGCAGTGGTTAACTGATTACGGATATTATTCTGGAGATATTGACGGTGATTTCGGTGCCAGCACTGATAAAGCTGTTAGGGATTTCCAGACAGAATCTGGTTTAATTGTTGACGGTATTGTGGGTAAAGACACTAAAAAAGCTATGGAAACCTGGGATCAGAAGTTAGCTGAAGTTCAGGCTGCATCTGGTGAAGATACCAGTGATGTCAGTACAACCAGCTCAAAAACTTCAACAACTTCCAAGAAGACCTATGCAACTGCGGTTCGAACCTACAGTAGTAGTGGTTACAGTGGTGATTGCTGGGATGTCAGTAACGCCATGTACAGTCAATTAACTTCATCCGGTCAAAGAGCTCGGATTGTTCAGTACGCAAACAGCTACGTATCCAACCACAGATCTGTAGAGGTCTGGAATGGTAATAGCTGGGTTGATGCTGATTACTCTGGCCAGGCTTGGGTAGGTCAACCTACTGCTCATGACAGTTCTGCAACTGTTATAGCCAGTAGTTAAGCATTATTAGAATTAAACCCCTATTCAACAGTTTCATTCAGAAACTGTTGGACAATTTATTTTTTTTTAAATCACTTAAAGTAAAATACTGAGATATTAATTGATTACAATTCTTTAAAATCATCAAAAATATTCTTTAATACTTTCAATAAACTTTAATACTTGCAATAATGATTTCTGCCCTCTTGAATGCTTTTTCTGCTATTATTGATGTTATTTCAGATTTATATCCATAATCAGCGCTGGATCGTTTCATCATATGCCCAGTTTTTATGAAAAGCAGGGACATAATCAACCTGATACACATGCTAAAAAATATTAAAAAAATAAAATAAGGTTCTCCAGACTATCCCCTAGTTTATGGTTACACTATTTAAGATATTCTCGAATGTGGTTTTGTACTGTTGGAATCCTCCCCTTGGTGTGGCAAACTGTATATAATAAGCTGTTTTATTGTCTTTGGTGAATATGTAGGTTTTACAATCTAAAGCTTTACCAGAAGATGCCCCGGTACCACCATAGGTGTATTCATAGCCACTGTAACCATTCTTAAGGGTAACGTTAGTGGTGTTCAGATAGTCCCCAGCTTCAGCGGTGATGTAGTACTTTAATAAGCGGTTTGCTGCTTCGGTGAGGTTTCCAGCGGTCATGTTGGTTTTACCGATTCCCATGTACACGGTGTAATTCTGTATGTCACTGCCTTCCAGTAAAATGGTTATCATTTTAAAACCCGACTGGTTGGTCAAATTGGCATCATTAGCAGGTATGGCTTTTTCACTCCAGTTTCCAGGATACTGGAATGTTATTCCCTCTTTAGCAAAGGTTTTACTACTGTTTGTGGTGTTGTTTCCTGTGGACTGGGTGGTGCAACCGGAAATGACCACCGCCACCAGTAACAGGAAAACTACACTAAATAATGTAACTTTTTTCAAAATAACCCTCCTTCTTTTTTACTCCCCTCAAAAATACATTCCAGTTATGAGTTATGGTCACATGAAGATATATATTAGACATATTTATTGTGCAATATTTCACCAAGATTGGTGGTGGTTATCAAAATTATATTGGCTGAGGAAATACGATTCATTAATATGATTAATTATTCTCATAAAATTATCATTAGAATCTTAAGATCATTATATTCTTCTTCCCGAAATTGTTTCACAATTTCCTGGGCGACCATAACTCCTAAAGAACTTAAACCATAATTATTCGACCTGTATGGGAAGAGTAAACCTTTAGTTCGTAATGAATCAATGGTACGGTCAACTCTACCCAATAAATTCATGTCAGACTCTTTTTCTTCTGTTTGAGTATATCGGTCAGTTTCAGGTATTAAAGACCATGGTAACTACTGGTTATCCTACCAAGATCACAGTCATACTCATTTAAAAAAGTATTATATAAATACACAACTATATGATATTAGAATAGAATTTATTGGTGGGTGTTTGAGGATGGATTTAAACCTTAAAGGGATGAATTTTAATTATAAGGCAATAATTTTAGGTATTATTGTTTCTTTATCTTTATCTACTTTTTTAGATGTTTTAGTAATCTCTTTGCTTTGCGGATTCATCGTAGGTCTCTGGATAGCTGATAAATATCTTGAAGGAGCAATAAACGGGATAACATCAATGACCATTACTTCCTTTGTATATTTCCCAGTCCTGCTTTTGATATATTATCCCACCATGTTCACTCTCCAGCCAATGGAAACCTCGCTATTATGGATCATCTGCATATTATTAGGGGGATTAGGGGCTATTTTAGGAGTATTCATTCGTAGGATGGTAATCATGATCCAGGATATGCGAATAGCATCTAAATTGAAGGGTAAAAAATATCTCCTCTGTGATAAATGTGGAGGATATCACCAACTTAAAGTTAATGAAAATCCTGAAGATTATTCAGAGAGTAAATGTGGCGGTAAACTGGAATACCAAAAACCATTAGCGGATAAACCAGAACTTTCTCATAAAAAAAATATCCAGATGAGGATATTAGCAATAACCATTGGGGTAATAATCGATTTAATATTTTTAGCACCCATAGCTGGTTTTGTAACCAGTTACTTGGCTAAGGGGAATTATAAAGACGGGATCATTAACAGTGCCCTCGCTGTTAGCATAGGGGGATTCTTATTGGCTTTAGGCGAATTATTAGGATTTCCCCTTCTTGAAACAATGTCAATATCAGAATTCGCACTGGGCCTAACTCTGGATATAATTGGTGGTATAATCGGGGGAATTATTGGAATATATATCAAAAATAGAAGAAGTGACAAAGGAATTATAGAAGGAGTAGTAGTCTGTGATAACTGTAAAGAATACTATGAACTCCCACCAGGCAAGACAGTTGAAGACTTTGATCCTGTCTGTGAATGCGGGGGTAAAATAAGACCTGCTAAGAAAACATCTCTGATATTACTGACTATCGGTTATATATTCTCAATATTGGGTGGTTTTATCGGCTTATTCATTGGACTGTATCTTTATACTCATAAAAATCCCAATGGAAAGTTTCATGGTCGAAATATGATTATCATCGTGGCTATGAACTTGGTAATTAGTATTTTAATTATAATTATATTTCCAGACTTAGTATACCACCTAATTTAATTGCTTTTTTTTACTTGTTGTAATAATGCTCTAGGAAATATTTAATGCATAGTAAGAGCATTTTAATTATTAATGATGAATTGTTAACCGGCATAAAGGAGGTGAAAAAGATCAAAAAACGAACAAATATAAAAATCATCATTTCCCTACTCTTCCTCTTATTAGTACTAGGTATGGGTGCAGTTTCAGCATCAGAAGTTAATACAACTGTAAATTCTGCTTCTTCAAATGAACTGGTTTTAATTGAAATTTCAGGCCAGGTGGAACAATGTTCTGATGGTGAACCTTTCCAGGGGGCAACGGTAACTGTACATGATAACGGAACCCAGGTTGCCAGCACCACGACCGGTGCCGATGGAACCTACACTACAAGCTTCCAGAGCATGAATAGAGTTTTCACGGTAACTGCCAGTGCCAATGGACACCAACCATCCACCCAAACAGTCACGGTTAACAACAACCAGGGAACCTATACTGGTACAGCGAACTTCCAACTAGGTAATAACGATGCATATGTCTATCAAGGATGGACCACCAATCCAGATGAGGATTATACCTTCTCTGACGGAACAACCATCCATCTCACCGGAGCCACCAATGCTTTTACCACCATCAATGATGGTATAACTTATGCTACTGGTAACGCGGGAGTTAACACGGTATACACCGCCCCGGGAACCTACAATGAGTACAGTATGAGTATTGACACTTCAGTTAACCTGCATGGAGAAAACCAGTACACTACGATCATTGATGCTGATGATAATGCCCGGATATTAACTATCTGGAACGGAGCAACCGTCAACATAGAACAACTAACATTCAGGGATGGTTCATCTGAATATGGAGGTGCTCTCCGTGTTGAAAGTGGAACAACCACCATAACGGATTGTACCTTCGATTCTAACACTGTTCCTGATTATGGTGGTGCTATCTATGTGGATCCTGGTGCAACTGTAACCATAACCAGCACTACATTCACCGACAACCCCTCAGAATATGCTGGTGGTGCAATTAGTAATGACGGTACATTGATTATTGCTGACTCCACCTTCACTGGCAACTCAGCCGATAACTTTGGTGGAGCCATCTACAATGGCGGTACCTTAACAGTTACTGATAGTATTTTCACCAGTAACACTGGACCTTACGCCGGAGCTATACGTAATCAGGATGGTAATGCTACAATTACTGATTGTGTTTTTGCTAGTAACACTGCCAGTGCTAATGGTGGTGCTATTAACAGTATGGGCTATCTCAACAACATGGGTAGTACGGCTAATGCCCTTATTTCGGGTTGTAGTTTCACCGGAAACACCGCAGAAACTGGTGGGGCAATCGTGAATTGGGTGGCCCTTATGGATGTTTTTGGCTGTAATTTCCTGGGTAACACCGCAAGTAATGTTGGAGGTGCTATCTATACTATAGGATATAATTTAACAGCTAATTATAACCGATTCTACAATAACCTTGCAAATCAGGGAAGTGTAATTTACAACGCTTCTGGTTTAGTAAATGCAGAAAATAACTGGTGGGGTTCTAACAATCCTATTTCAGAATTCTCCACCTTGGTTTACGGTGCAGCAGCACCTACACAATGGTTGTATATGACAATCAGTGCTAATCCTACCACCATCAACAACGGCGTGAACAGTTTGATTACCGTTAGTTTCAACAACTACTCATCTGATGGAACTACCTGCACCGAATTTGACCCATCCCTGGGCCATATTCCAGATGGTACTCCAGTTATTTTCAGTTTAGCCAATGGTCCTTTCGGAACATTAACACCACCGCTTACCATGCATACAGTTAATGGAACAGCATCTATACTGTTCACCGCAACTACTACCGGGATTCAGGAGGTTAATGCCACCACTGATAACCAGACATGCAATGTGAGTATAACCATTCTCGGAGCACATGCTGAATTGGAAAAATTCTACGCTGACTACAATGAATTCGTAAACAACAACTACCACATTGTACCCATCACCGATCCGGTGAATTACCTGGACCGTGTTGTAGTGGTATTGAAGGTAACCAACATGGGCCCAGACCCTATAAGTCTCCTTCAACTACACGATGACTGGCCAACTGACCTGGTATGTACCAATGAACTCTGGTCCTCCTGGGACACCATAACCTGGGGTTTCATGCCATTTTATGAAGATAAACCATTTAACCTATATGTTTCTTCACTGAATAATGGCATAACCCAATGGATCGTGATTGGAGCCACTGTTAATGCCAGTAACAAAGTAATAACCAACAACATCACTACAATAAGTCAAAACCCAGCTGACTTTGAAGGTTTTGACACGGCATCCGCAGATCTGGAGGTTAATCCAGCAACTTATGTGGAGGTCTACAAAGAATTCAGAGACACACCCTGGGGCCAGGATATAACCACCGCCCACTACAATGACTTAGTGTACGCCATGGTACAGGTGCAGAATGTGGGACCTGATTCCACGTTTTTGACTGTTCTGGACACATTAACCGGTATTACCTGGACTGGGAACTATTACGTCCTTTCAGGTTCAATCAATCCATCTGATCCTGATAACTGGATGCATAATGATCCGGTGAACACCTTTGACGGAACACAATGGAACATACCCACTTTCAGTTCATTTATAGGTGGGAATGTGAAATGGCTGGCCATAGAAGGTATCATCAACCAGGTAGGCACCGTATCCAACTATGCCGAGGTGATAAGTCAGGGTGCATACCCTTACCAGGGATTTGACAACTACACCGCCACAATAACCACCACCATCACCCCCACCAATTTAACAGTGGCTGATGCCCGTGGAGACAAGGATCATACAGTTACCTTATCTGCTCTTTTAACAGACTACCTGGATAATCCATTAGCTGGAGAAACAGTGGAGTTCTGGATTGACAGCACTAAAGTTGGAGAAGGTGTAACTGATGCTACCGGAAAGGCTACCTTTGACCACCTGGTCACCCAAACTGCTGGTAACCATGAATTAAAGGCAATATTCGATGGAACCCCATTATACCAGGCAAGTGAGGCCACTGGCCAGTTATATGTTCCCAGTGCTGACCTTTACATGGTGATATCCAGTAATCCGAAGAACCCCTCTGTTGGTGAAATGGTTACTTTAACCTACAAGCTGGGGAACAATGGACCGGACGATGCCGAGAACGTTACCATAACCATACCGGTACCAGATGGTTTTGTGATTGATAAAATTGAAGGTGACGGAACCTGGACCTATGATCCAACTACCAGGACCATAACCTGGACCATGACCAAGGTTACGGTGGGTGACCCTTACCTCTACATCACGGGCTGGTTTACCAGGCCGGGTTCATACCTTTTCACGGCATCAATCAATTCAAACACCTACAACATCAACACCCATGGCGTATCAGCTCTCACAGTCAACGCACAGAACGTGGTGGAAGCAAAAACAATCGGCATGCAGGAAACAGGAACACCAATTGCACCGATCCTGGTGACAATTTTACTGGTGATTGGTGGACTAGTGTTACCATCTCGAAAATAAACCCCATTCTCCCCCTTTTCTTTTTTTTTAGGATTATTATAATAAAGATTTAGATGAATAATTCCGATAACTGCTATTTGAGTATTGTTCTATTTGAGGATAGTTACAATTAAAATTTAGGGTTTAAAACTAAGATTAATGGTAATAATAAGCTGATAATTATGGTTTTTCTAAACTTGTTATCTATATCTCCTAAATAAATTTAATTATAATAAAAATTAATATATTTTTATGAATATTTCAGTTGATCAGGCGCTGAATTATATTAAAGAATGCTCCAGGGGAGATAGAATAATACTCCCTCATGCTTATGATGCCATGTATAGTTTTGATCGAAACATTGAAGAACAATTGTTATATGATTGTCTGTTAAAATAGAATGTTGAGGGAATAATCAAACAAAGAAGTAATATATTCAGGCTTTACTATAAACAGGGCGGCCATAGAATAAATTATGATTTAATAATTGTAATAGAATTTGATAACAATTCCACAAAAAATATAAAAGTTGTAACTACATATGAACAATCAGTAAAAAGAAGGGTGCGTTAAAGGTGAAAAAACATTTTTTAAAATGATAAATGAGTATGATAAACAGTCCGACACACTTTACTTTCGTGTTGTGGACCCATACCAATACAAGGAATCAATAGAATTAGCCGATAACATAATACTTGATTTTGATTCAGAGAACATTCCCGTAGCTCTAGAAATATTGGATGCTTCTAAATACTTCAGTGTCAAACCCTATGCACTCAGAAACTTTGCCTGGACATGAAGATCCATATCCAATCCGATAGAATAACTTTAAAAGCCAAATTCATCATTTCAACACACCACCAGAAAGAAGAAGTACCCGTTAATGTGGGTACCATAAATGATATTGAGTTACCAACAATGCAAACCAGTTATGCGGTAGCCTAAAAATTATTTATTTTATTTTAGTATCATTACTGATTTATTCTTAAACGTAAGTAGTAATTATTCTTAAAGGAAGCAAGTTAATTTTATTCTTAAATGATCAGTGATTTACTGTATTTGATTTAAAAAAGGAATCTGCGCACTACCAGATTCCGGTATTTTAACTATAGGAATTCAACCAGATATTTCACAATTTAAAATCCAGCCCATTATTAGAAAACTACGTGGTATTAATAAATTGAGTTATTTAACTCCCCGCCCGATGATAAATCCCCCTATTATCACCATAAACGATAGAATCATGGGCGCCAATGGTATTCCAGTGTTTTGTAAGGGGATGGTAGTGGCTTTAACCAGTTCTGTATTTTGATCTAAAATTACCTGAATACTCAATAACCCGGTACTGGTTAATGGATTGTAGGTCAGGGAGTTAACTGTCACCAGGTTGGTGGAAACACCCAGTTGGCTGGCCAGGGCTTTGATAATGAGGATAGCTGTCTGGTTAGGGAGAATATCACCTATAACCCACCATCCACTGGCCGGGTCATAAGTTCCCAGACTGGCCCAGTAGGAAAGGAATGAGAGTCCTGCGGGGAGTTTATCGTTAACTGTCACCCCGGAAGCAGTGCCCGGTCCCTGGTTGAAGAGTTTGATGGTTAACTGGATAGAGTCACCAAGTTGAGGGTTAGGGTTATCAGTTTCCGGTGTTAAAACCAGGCCCGCAGCACTTACGGTGAAGGCCTTTAAACAGACACTGGCATTACCGATGACCCCCGCCATATCCAGCCAGGTTACACCATCACTGCTTATGAATCCTTCCCCGAAATTACCCGTGGCCCGGCTTGAATAATTCATGAGGGGATATTCGTAGGCCACCGGAGTCAGAATACCAGGGGAGGTGATTTCTACCACCACACTGAACACTTGACCTATACTGAGTGGGATGTAATTGTCGAAGGGGATGGTGTTGTACCCGGGACTGGCGATAACCCCATTTTTCCAGTAGGAGAGTATTCCACTGGTGGGATTGTTGTTCTGAGGGTTTAAATATACTGAGATATTGTAGGTGGAATTAGGGGCCAGTGAGTAGAAACTGGCAGCCTTTAAGGGATTGGTGGTGTTGGCAGTGAACAGGTTAGAGAACCAGGCAGTTTCACCGTTAAATCCAGTCATGTTAACCAGGCCGTAGGGGTCGTACTGGTAAACCTGGTTGTAGTTGGTGGTATTTTCAGTATTGCTAAAGACACAGCCCCCCTCAGTGGCCAGCCTGGTGTCGTAGTAGGACATATAGAAGTATCCACCATCTCCCCAATCAGTTCCCCAGCTATTTCTGACAATGAACGCCCCATCACCAGGGGGTGGGGTGAGGAAATTATTCCTATCATAGTTATCATCCCAGCCTACCAGACAGATATCATGGTTTATGGGTGCAGATTCATTACAATAATAAGCAGCGGAGCTATCATTATAAAAGTCACCGTATACAGCCATGTGAGTTACCACCGCCCCGTACTTCATAATGGCCAGTTTATACTGTGCATTATCTGTGGAATTTGCCCGGGGAGGTATGATAACTGCACCCTGAACATGTTTAACTGGGGTGAGTCCTGATGGTGAATAATCACTGGTGGTGTTATATGGGTCATCCACGGCTAAAACTGGACCAGAATAACGGGCTAAATATGCTAATACTGCTAACCAGTCCCCGCCTCCAGTGAATGTCCGGTCGAAACCTTCGGGGTAACTGTAGCTCAGGATGTTTTTAACATTGTTTTCTGAGAAATTCCAGCTTTCATATGGTAGTAAAGATGATTCCAGTGATCCTAAGGTTGAAAAAACCCAGCAGGTTCCCAGGGGGTTTTGATCCTTCACCGGGGTCACCCGGCCCAGGAGCCGGAGATCATAGTAGGAGGGGAGGTTTGCTAATTCCTCAGGAGAGAAAATTAGAACCCCTTTCAAGTATTGGAACTTAAGGGGGTTGGAAAAGTCATCATTTACATCTGCGCCTGATGTGGAATCTTCAAGAGAATTGTAACCATGATCATAACCATAGTCAGGGGATGTATAATTTGTACTGTGGTTGGTGGAATTATCCTCAAATGAATTGTTAAAATCAGTATTATTGTTATCCTGACCAAATGAAAATCCAGATGATGCCAGGATAAGTAAAAAAATCAAAGATATTATTTTTATTTTGTTAAACATCACATATCTCCCCAACAGGGCTTCTATTAATTGATAATTTTAAGTTAAACTTATTAAGAGTTTATTATTATTAAATTTTTATTAACCTTTAAGCGTATGATTAATATGAATAGTATGTAAATCCGACTTTTGGAACCTTGCTGGTGAATTCAGATTATGATAACGTGAAAAAAAATGCAACTACCTGTACCAAAATTTAGTAGAGGTAAATGGAAATAAAAGGTATTATAAAGGAAGAATGAACCCTATGGAACTTCTAGTAACTAATCGTTTAATATTTTATTAGAGGTGGAATATTGGTGATTAACATCTGAAAAATCGGAGATGAGGATATGACCTACGTAGATGATGTATTAGAAGAACTGAAGAGAAAAAATCCTTATGAACCAGAGTTCATACAGACTGCAACTGAGATTTTAAGATGTCTTAATGTATTGTTTGAAAGGCACCCTGAATTTAAGGAAGCAAAGATTTTAGAAAGATTTTTAGAACCGGAAAGAGTGGTGATGTTTAGAGTACCATGGGTTGATGATAACGGTGAAGTACAGGTGAATCGAGGTTTTCGTGTTCAGTTCAACAGTGCACTAGGCCCCTATAAGGGAGGGCTTCGTTTTCATGAGTCGGTTAATTTATCGATTCTTAAATTATTAGGATTAGAACAGATTTTAAAAAACAGTCTTACCGGTATGTCAATTGGCGGTGCAAAGGGTGGAAGTGATTTTAATCCAAAAGGCAGATCCGATGCTGAGGTTATGAGATTCTGCCAGAGTTTCATGAATGAACTTAAAAATTATATAGGACCTGATGTTGATGTCCCTGCGGGGGATATAGGTGTGGGTTTAAGAGAAGTGGGGTATATGTTTGGGCAGTATAATAGAATTGCAAACAGGCATAATTGTGTATTAACTGGAAGTGGAATAGAATATGGGGGATCCCTTGTAAGAAAAGAAGCCACAGGTTATGGCCTTATTTATATATTGGAAGAAGCTTTAAGAGCAAGGGGAGAAGTTTTGGAAGGTAAAAAGATAATAATTTCTGGTTCAGGAAATGTGGCCATATATGCAGCTGAAAAGGCTATACATCTTGGAGCAACAGTTATTGCTATGTCTGACTCAAAAGGTTACATTTATGATGAAAATGGAATATCTATTCCATTTGTGAAACATATCAAAGAAGAAGAAAGAAAATGTATCCATGAATACTTGAATGATTTTCCGGACACCATTTATGAAGAAGGTAGTTATGGTCTTTGGAATATAAAATGTGATATAGCTCTTCCCTGTGCTACTCAAAATGAGTTAGATGCAGATTCAGCAAGAAAACTTATTGATAATGGAGTTAAATATGTTGCAGAAGGAGCAAATAAGCCATCAACTCCCGAAGCTACTAAATTATTCTTAAAATCTGGATTAATGTTCTTACCAGGAAAAGCAGCTAATGCTGGAGGAGTTACCACCAGTGTACTGGAAATGGCACAAAGAAGTTCCAATATGCACTGGTCATTTGATGAGGTTGATACCAGATTAAAAAGAAACATGGTTAACATATATAGAAATATTGATAAAATGGCTAAAGAATATGGATTTGAAGGCAACTATGTAGTTGGAGCTAATATTGCAGGATTTCTTAAAGTTGCCAAGGCAATGATGGCTCAGGGAGTTGTTTAATAACTATATAGGTGAAGGCTTTATCCACTCCATAATTTATTTCAAGAGTGTAGGTCAAACCTATAACCCATATCTTTTTGAAAAGTCACGGACAGTTCCAATTTTTATCCGTTTACCTTTTCCTGATGTATTTTCCAGTTCC
>Ga0351925_1010_pt1 | contig 42979 bp, 36 predicted proteins | sample BONcelHT113001D9_FD_206870 | JGI IMG/M metagenome (GOLD analysis project Ga0351925, IMG submission 206870) | Enriched cells from coal bed in the Powder River Basin, Montana, United States - BONCAT cells T11 rep2 HSBNCT.T11.300.1.D9 ... | reverse complement strand
GAGGTCCACGGCTTCATCGAGCGCCGCCTGTCCGCGCCCCAGCATCTCCATATCGCGCTCGGCCCAGGCATTGGGGGAGGTCGAGGCCAGCACCTGCAACCGGACCCCCTTTGGCGGATTTGGCGAGGCGACCACCGAGCGGGCGTCAGGATAAAAAGTCGGCAGCCCAAAGTTGCCTGTTATCTTGTGATCTCCATACTCGACCACGACCGGCATGCGTTCGCTCGCTCCAAAAAGACGGCTGAGCCTGTCGATCACCACGTCCTGGGAAATCTCCACCCCGTAGCCCTTGAGGAATTCGCTCATTCCCGCGTCCGAGTTCGGATCGAGCATGAGCAATACTTTGCCGCCCCGCTCAAGGTAAGCCTTGAGGACCTTCTGTTCGTGTTCCGCGATGGGTTTCCTCGGGCCGGCAATCACCACCACCGAGGCGTCCGCGGGAATATCGGGTTGCTGAAGCAGGTTGAACTCGGCAACCTCGTAGTAATTCTTTTCCATCGCTCCCTTTGCGTTGGAATAGCCCTCCTTTTCCGTTGCCGTGATGGAATTTTCCCCGTGTCCCGTCAGAAAATAAACCTTCTTTTGGTCCTTTCGGCTGAGCTTGAGAAGGGCGTTGGTGATGCTCTCCTCGTCGGCGGCGGGAATGACCTGCTTTCGGTCATAGCCTTCCAGGACAAGGGTCCCGTAGGTTTTAACGTCGTACTGGCGGGCGATTTCGGGCTGTGAATCCGGATCGACGAAATCGAAGCTTATGTTTTTATTGTAATATTTGTAGGTCTCCAGCAGGTCCCCGGTCTTGGCCCTGGCCTGCGTCTGATCGGTTCCGGTGCTCGAATAGAAGCACTTGATCAGGACCGGTTTGTCTATTTCGTTCAGCACTTTGCGCGTCTGCTCGGAAAGGCTGAATGAACCGGACTCGGTGAGGTCGACTCTCCATGGATTCCGCTCTGCTATAAGGGCCACCAGGGCCAGGATGGCAATGAAAAGGATTGCGGAAATCACTGTATTCGAACCGTAAACCCATTTACGGGCGCGCCTGCTGTCTTGCGCCATTTTTTCACGCCTCCGTGTTTGTGGGTCAACCCTTTACTGTTGACACCGGGCAAGGTCTTTATCCCCTCCAGCGATAGGAACTCATCTGCCTGAGCGTCAGGAACAGGAACAGAACCGTAAACAACACATAGTAGAGCAGGTCCCTGGAATCGAGCACGCCCTTGGAAAAACTCTCGAAGTGTTTGGTAACCGAGAGGTACTCCGCAATCCCTCCCAGGGTCGGACCGAAGATGGTCTTACCCTCCCCGACGAACCACAGCACCAGCAACAACCCAAAGGCGAGCACCGCCGCGACTATCTGGTTCTGGGTAATCGAGGAAGTGAAGGTCCCCAGGGAAAGGAATGCGCATCCGAGCAGAAATGCCCCGAGGTAGCCGGAGAGGATGGGTTTCCAGGCGGGTGCGGTAGTCAGAGCCAGGGCAAGGATGCCCGGCAGCGTGCCGGCCAGAAGCATCAGGAAAGCAGTGGCCGAAGCGGCCCATTTGGCGAAAACCGCCGCCATGTCCGTGACCGGGTAAGTGAAGAGCAGTTCCAGGGTGCCGCTTTTGCGCTCCTCGGCGTAGAGACGCATGGTGAGCATCGGCGCCAGGAAAAGAAAGATGAAGCTGAGGTTCAGGAAAAAAGAACGCAGGACTATTTCCATGACATTTACCTGCTCGGCCAGCATCGGGTTTCGCGCCAGCTCAAAGCTCAGGTTATTGAAATAGTCGAGGATCAGGTAGAAAAAAATTCCCGAAATTACGAGAAAGATAAAAGCAACCGCATAGAAGATCGGGGATGCGAAGATCCCGTAGAGTTCTTTCCTGTAGACTGCCAAAAAGCCTTTCATGATTCGGATACCTCCTGCTGGGGCGGTTCCTCGGTGACCAGTTGCACGAATATGTCCTCGAGGCTCAACTGCACGGACCGCAATTCAAGCAGGCCGCCTCCTTTTTCGACAGCCAGCCTGGCTATTTCGGGCCGAACATCCTTTGAGCGGTCCGTTTCAATTTCAAACCTGCTCGCGCCGTTTGTCTGGAGTTCCACTTTGCGCACACCGCCGATTCTCTCAAGAGAGGACACAAAGTCCGGGGACGGAGTGCTCACCTCTAGCAGGATCTTCCCCGTCTTCTGCAACTGGCTGGTGAGGTTTGCGGGAGTATCCGTGGCGACAATTTCCCCTTTGTTGATGATTATGACCCGCTGGCAGATCTGGGCCACTTCGGGGAGGATATGGCTGCTGAGCAAAATCGTGCGGTTTTCCCGGAGTTCCTGTACAAGGCGCCTGATTTCGATAATCTGGGTCGGGTCAAGCCCAATGGTGGGCTCGTCGAGTACCAGCACGGACGGGTCGTTGAGGAGCGCCTGCGCAAGCCCGACTCGCTGGCGGTACCCCTTGGAAAGGTGGCGGATGATGCGATTCGCATTCTTATCGAGCCCGCATACTCCGATCACGCGGTTCACTTCCTTTTCGGCATTCCTGCCCGGCACCCCCTTTGCGCCGGCTGCGAAACGCAGGAACCGCCTCACGGTAAGGTCCCTGTAGAGCGGGACATTTTCGGGCAGATACCCGATTATTTGCCTTACCTTGAGCGAGTCTTCCAGGCAGTCCAGGCCGTCCACCCTGGCCCTGCCCAGCGAGGGAGGCATATAGCAGGTTAAAATGCGAATTGTCGTGGATTTTCCCGCCCCGTTTGGCCCGAGAAAACCCACTACCTCGCCCTTCTCGATCTGGAAGTTGACATTTCTGATGGCGCCAATTGGACCGTAGAATTTGGTGAGTCCTTCCGCTTCAATCATGTTCGATCCTCATAAATAGGGGATTGCTTCGCAAGGTCCAAATAACCCGTGCTTCTTTCAAAAAACCGCCGCCCGCGTCTAAAAAGAAACCATGATTCGTGGCAAAACAGTGGTGTGATACCAAGTAGCGCTCAAGATGATTCCTAAAGTTCACAAATCCCCCCTGCCCCCCTTTAGAAAAGGGGGGTGAATAACGCGATATTCGTTATGATTCTCTCTTTGCTTAAGACGCTTTCCCGCTGCTTCGGTCAAATGAGCAGGGATGGATCTTGAACTCAACTTGGTGTGACTTGATGGATTTATAATGAAACCCTCCAGTAACGGCGCGTCCTTCTTCACAGTGGCACAGGGCTTACGGCATGCGCCGCGGGAATGAATATGCCCCCAGGTATATAAATCTCCGGACTCATGATCGGCTTTTGTCAGGGAATAACTATCGAGGAAGGGGTCATGTTGCGCACCGTCTTGGTACCAAGCGATGACAAGCAGGCCCGGCAAAGATACTCGTGAAGCTCGCCATCCGGGAGGACAAGCAACAGGCGGCTTCGAACGGGCATGGCTTTTTTGCAGCGAGGGCAGTAAAGGGCCGATGCCGAAAAATCTTCAAACTGTTTTGGGGGCGCGTTACGGACCATTTTCAAATCCCCTGGTCCCTAAATGGGCCTGGCCCCTGTGGGGGCGCCCGACAGGGACTCCCGCTCGGGTTCCTTGCGCCGGTTCCAGGGCCATTTCTTTACCTTGCTTTCGCTCTTTTCCTTTTCGATCTCGACGAACTCGCGAAGTATTTCTTCCTGCCGTGGGGTGATGGTCTTCGGAATCTTTACCTCGACCTCGATGAACAGGTCGCCACGCCCAAACCCGCGCAGCTTTGGCACTCCTTCATCGGGGAAACGAATCACCTGTCCCGGCTGGGTCCCCGGCGCCACCGCCACGGGCTTTTCGCCATCCAGCGTGGGGACTTCCACGGTATCGCCAAGAATTGCCTGAAGAAAGGAGATCGAAATTTTGCTGTACAGATTGTCGCCGTCCCGTTCAAGGCGCGGATGAGGGGTTACATCGATTTTCACGTAAAGGTCGCCCGGAACTCCACCGCGATAGCCGCTTTCGCCTTCGCCGCGCAAACGCAGTCTCGTTCCGGAATCCACTCCGGCGGGGACTTTGACCTGCACAAGCTTTTTCTTCCGGACCCGCCCCTGCCCCTGGCACTTTTCACAGGGTGAAACCAGCACCTTTCCCGTGGCCTGGCAGCGCGCGCAACCTGAACTGATGCGAAAAAATCCCTGCGCCTGCACCACCTGCCCCGTCCCCTGGCAAGCGGGACATACGGCTTCGCGGCTTCCCGGCTCGGCGCCGCTGCCGCCGCAGTTTTTGCAGTCGACGTAAGTATCGATTTCGACCTGCTTTTCGGTGCCAAAAACTGCCTCATGGAAATCGAGACCCAAGCCGTAGATCAGATCGTCGCCCGGCCTGGCGGCGGTGCGCTGACGGGACTGACCTCCGAAGCCAAAAGAGAAAAACTCCTGAAAAATATCGCCAAAGGAGCTGAATATGTCATCGAACCCGCTGAATCCACTGTAGCCCGTGCCCCGCAGCCCTTCGTGCCCGTAGGCATCATAGACCCGCTTCTTCTGCGAGTCATGAAGCACCTCGTATGCCTCGGCCGCTTCCTTGAACCGCTCTTCCGCCTCTTTGTCACCGGGGTTTCGATCGGGATGAAATTTCAGCGCCAGCTTGCGGTAAGCTTTTTTTATGTCATCTGTCCCGGATTCCCGGGCAACACCTAAGATTTCGTAATAATCTCTCTTACCCATCAGAACAGGCTTTCCTCCGTGGGAATATTAAAAAGCTCTACCGTATCAGGAACTTAGATTCAAAATGGCGAGGCGTCTAATTCCTAAACACGATCTTTTGAGTTGTCAAGCCGGAAGCGATTGAGCGATTTTGCCTCCCGCCCGCCAAACCCACCGGCAACAGGCTTGCGAGCCCTCAGGGGCCCTGCTCTTCTCCAGCCGGCTCGTCCTCGGCCCATTGTCGGCCAGCCTTACTGAAAGCATCCCGAGCGTAAGCCATTTTTCCGAGTTGTTTCGCCTTCTCTCCCAGCTCCAGCCAATCCTGCGGAGGGGCTTCCCGGTCCAGCGCCTTCAATATCCTTCCATACAGGAAAGCGTCGCCTTCGGCGCAGACCCGAGGCATCAGCTTTTCAAGCTGTTCCGAAGCCTTGGCCCTGTCGTAGAAATCGACGGCATCGTTTAGCTGGCCGGCTTCCTCATACCTGGAACCCCAGTCGAGCAGCTTGTCGATGGAAACGGCGGACTGATTGAGCAAATCCCGTTTTTCGAGACATGAAAGTAAGCTGGATCTGGCCATTGCACACCTGTATGAACGAAAATTATTCTTCTTCCCGGCTTTCCAGATCCTGATCCGAGTCCCGCTCCAGGTCCTGTTCGGTAAACTGCTCCGTCCCCTCGAACTCAGCCGCGGGATTGAATGCGGTCGCCTCGTCAAGGATCTCCGCCACTTCGGCCTTAACGGCCAATTCCGCCGCCGGCGTCGGCGCCGGAGGAGCTTCCACCGCAACCGGCCTGGATTCCTCGAGCATGCGGATGTTATCCACGGTCACCCTGTTCGAGGCTATTTCACGCAGAGCCGTTACAACTTCCTTATTACCCTTGACGTTTTCCATCGTGAGGGGCAGGCCGCTTCGCACTTGCAGCACGCGCCGCACCGCAAGGTGTACCAGGATAAACCGGCTGTCCACGTTTTTCAGACAATCTTCAACCGTAACGCGAGCCATTGACAATCTCCAATTTTGTTGCCGGCCAAGCCGGTCACCTGAGGTAAGACACAAGATATGCATTCTTTATACAAAAACAAACCACCCGGGGACCGGCCTTAATAACAGCTTGGAACACAGACCAGGTTTTCCGCGGCGCCGGGTGGCGCATTCTCAACAGAATACGGGCAAGGAATCTTTCTATATAAACCCAGACGGGATCATTGGCAATATCAAAAAAAAATCGGGCGGGCCCCCGGGTCACGCCCGCTCGCATCCCATATACTGTTATAGTGTGTTTTTACTTACTTAAAGCGAAGGCATTCTTTCGGCTCGGGTTATTCTATCTTCTTCTTCTTCTCTCCACCTTTGACGATGCCCTTCAGCGCCCGACGGTTCCGGTGTGAGTTTCAGTAGCTGTTTCCACGGTTATTACCATGTGTCCAAGCCCAAGTTTGGGGGCGGGGTTTATCTTCCTCCTCTTGACACCCGGCGGAGCAAATAAGAACTTAAGTGAGTGAGAAAACAAGATGTGCCGATAAACTACGAGTTGGGGAAATTCAAGAGGAGATATCATGGAAAAACAGGTCAATTTATACGTTACTCCCAAATCTCTGGATACCGACAGGATCGAGGGGTACCTGGAGTCCAAAGGGATCGATTTCAACGTGTACAACATTCACGCCGACGTTCAGGCGCACAAACGCATGATTGAAGCCACCCGCGGCGCCTGCGGCGCTCCGGTGATCGAGGTGGGACACCAGATTGTGTGCGGATTTGACACTGAGAGACTGGATGAAACGATAGCTTACGAACTCCGCTGATGCTTATCGTTCAGATTTTGGACAACCGCGGGGGAAGGCCCCTCGCGGTTGCGCTAGAGTTCCACCTGCACGCCAAGCTCGACCACCCGGTCCGTCGGCACATCGAAGTATGATGTTACGGGACGGGCGTTCCTCGACATGTAGGCAAAAAGCGCCTTGCGCCAGCGCATCATCTTCGAATCGCCTCCGGTAAGCAACAATTCCCGGCTCAGATAGTAGGAGGTCGTGGCGGCGATGGTAACGAGCCCCCGCAGGGAAGCAAGGTACATGATTCGGGGCACGTCGGGCTTTTCCATGAACCCGTAAGAGGCGACTATGCGGTGGAATCCCTGCCCTAGATCTTTTATTTCAATCTTATCCTCGTCGCGCACGGCGGGAATATCGGCCGAGCGAATCGAGAGAAGCACCACGGTTTTGTGGAGCACCTGGTTGTGTTTGAAATTGTGCAGCAGGGAAAGCGGCACGCCAACGGGGGAGACCGACATGTAAACAGCCGTTCCGGGGACCCGAATGACACTGTGCGTTGCAAGGTCTTCCAGAAACAGATCCACGGGGAGCCGGGAAGACATCATCTTTTTTGCCAGCGCCGCTCGGCCGTCTTTCCAGGTGGCGAGCGCGGTCGCGATAACAGCCGCAATAGTCAAGGTGATCCACCCGCCATCGAAGACCTTCAAAAGATTTGCGCTGAAATAGGAAATGTCGAATAAAAGAAAGAGGGCCACAAGGGGTATGGCCTTGGCGAGTGGCCATCGCCAAGTCTTTGTTATGACGAAAAAATACAGGATGGAGGTAAATGCCATGTCCGCGGTAACCGCGATTCCATACGCTCCGGCAAGCCCGCTCGATTGTTTGAATGCGATTACCAGACCGATGCAGCCTATCATCAACATATAGTTCACTTCGGGAATATAAATCTGCCCCTGTGTCTCGCTGGAGGTATGGATGATTTTCATGCGCGGGCAAAATCCAAGCTGGATGGCCTGCTGCGTGATGGAAAAGATGCCCGAGATCATAGCCTGCGACGCGATAATGGTGGCCAGGGTGGCCAGGAAAACCATCGGGTAGAGCAAAGGCTTTGGAACAAGCCCGTAGAAAGGATTAAAAGCAAGGGTGGGGTCGTTTAAAAGAAGCGCTCCCTGGCCGAAATAGTTTAGAAGAAGGGCCGGGAAGGCCATGAAAAGCCACGAGAGCCGAATCGGATTGCGGCCAAAATGGCCCATATCTGCATAAAGCGCTTCACCCCCGGTTATGCACAGCACCACCGAGCCGAGCACCACCATGCCGTGGAACCGATTGACGGCAAAAAATTCATAAGCATGGATGGGATTGAGCCCGCGAAGAATCCCGGGGAACTCGATAATCTCGCGCAGCCCCAAAATGGCGATCGTAATAAACCACACGATCATGATAGGGCCGAAAATATATCCGATCAGCCCGGTGCCGCGGTGTTGGACAAGAAAAAGCAGAAAAAGTATTGCGCAGGTGAGCGGCACCACCATCGGTTTTGCCGCATCCGTCGCCACCTCAAGCCCCTCGATTGCGGACAGAACGGAAATGGCGGGAGTTATTATCCCGTCTCCATAGAGAAGCGAAGCCCCCAGTATGCCGACAAAAATGACTATTGAATGCAGCCTGGGCGAAACCCTTTTCGGATCGGACGGAATGAGGGCAAGCAGGGCAAAAATCCCACCCATGTTGTGATTATCCGCCCGAAGGACAAAGATGACGTACTTGACGCAGATCACCATTGTCATCGACCAGAAGACGAGCGAGAGCACTCCAAGGATGTTTCCCTGGGTCATGGCGACGGCATGCGCCCCATGGAAGCACTCACGGATGGCATACAGCGGGCTTGTTCCAATATCGCCATAGACTATGCCAAGGGAGCCGAGCGCAAGGAAAAGCGTCCTGGACGAAAAAAGCGAATCCGCTTTTTTGTCCGCGCCGGGTTCATGTGAGTCGGGCTTCTGAGTCATTCGTGAAAGCGTCCAGGATTTGGTGTCGAATCGATCACACCGGCTTTCCCATAAATGTTTGAATAGGGTTGAAAAGTAGCTCCTTCCCAATTCGCCCGGACCCGCCATACTTCCCGCCGGTAATCTACCTGTCGGGCCCCGGAATGAACTCCGCAGTATTTGCCGGAGCTGACCATACCTCATTATGTAGGATTGGGAAAGCTCGGGGTTCGCTTTAATACTTTATTTACCATTCCAAGTCCATCTAATTGGCCCGGCAAAAAACACTGACGGAAGAAGATTACCAGGTGTGTACCGGCGAGGGAAGATTCGAAAACCGTCGGTTACGGCAAGGGCAAGAGGAAAAGAACAAGGTTATGATTCCAACTTATGTGTGTAAGCCACTATATATACATTCAGTTTGTCTATGATGCTAATAGGTACTTGCTCTTGGACTTCTGTTTGCAAATGCCCGGTGCCGATTTGCATGTCCAACCGGAGGCATGATCGAGTCCGTGAAGCGCCTCTCGTTGTTCAGTTTTTACAAAACACGGGCATGCAACGACTGCGACAAATGCCTCAGGGTCTGCGAAATGGGCGCCAGGCCTGGCGAGCCAAACTGCACTAACTGCGGGGACTGCCTGGACATCTGCCCGACCGACGCAATTCGATTCGGCAGGAAAAGGTAGTAATTATGGGTAACCTCTTGACGCTTACCACAAAGCCCCTGCCCCATCCGTGTTTTGATGAAACGGCTAAGAGAGCCTGCGGGCGCATCCATTTGCCGGTCGCTCCCGGCTGCAATATCCAGTGATGGGTATTGCAGCAGAGCTTTCGATTGCGTGAACGAAAGCAGACCCGGCGTAACCAGCAGGGTAATGGAACCCGAAGAAGCCCTCAAGTATTTGAGCGGAATGCTAAACCGCATGCCCTTTGTGACGGTGGCGGGCATAGCAGGGCCGGGGGGACGCTTTTTGTGACCCGGATAGAACCATGGGAACATTGGAGATGGTCCGCGGGTCGTTTCCAAAGCTTAATCTCTGCCTTTCGACCAATGGCCTCGGCATAGGTCCCTACGTAGACGATCTGACAAGCCTCCGTGTTGGATATGTCACCGTGACGGTCAATGCCGCCACTCCGGAAACGGGCGCCCTGATCTATTCGCATATCCGGACCAGCTCAGGCGTTCTCTCGTTACAATGCCGTAGACAGCATTCTCGGTCTCCTTTGCTGGTAAGTACTTGTGGGCTATGAGAGTCCCATCACAGGCCAGGTACGGTTGTAATCGAGCACCCAGATCGGATAAAGACAGGGGCTTAAACCCTGGAATTTCAACTTCGAACATTCTTGTTATATCGCTTTCATTATCACTAAATACTGCCAAAGCATTCTCAGACAGTCTCCTACTTTTTCACGGGCAATACATGAATGGCCTTGATGATTAGTTCCACCTCATCTCCAATCCGAAGATCAAGGTCCTCAACGGACTCGGTAGTCAAGACGGAAGCCAAATCGATGGGTACAACGGCTTCGAATTTAACGAGAGACATGATGTCACCCTTCCTGACCGATGTCACCTTTGCCTGAATCTTGTTCCTCGCTCCGTATTTCATGAATACCACCTTTCTGATCCATGGGGTTTAAAGAGGTCTCGCATTGATTCCCCGGCGACAGTAGAGCGGCGTGGCGCTGCCGGGAAATCTCCGTTTCTGAAGGTTAAACCTGAGCGCCAAACACTGCGGCGCGAGCCGATGGCCGCCACCTCGTCATTTCGAGAAATGCTTCTATTCTCGTCCGCAACTGCTCCACATCCGAATTGGAGTAATCCGTTTCAACGTGGAGAAACGGCAGTCCGTGAGCCTTTTCCACGGAATTGCCAACCACTCTCGATTCAATATTGTAGGTATGGCAGCATTGCCACGTGAGGTCAACTACACCGTCTATTCGGTAATCGTTTATCAGCCGATCCTGCAGAGCTATGCGTCCGCTGTTTGGCGCCATGCAGGAGCAGGGTATTTGCAGGTAACGTCGGGCCAACGCCAGGAATGGATCTTTTTCTTCTTCATCGACCAGCAGGTCCAGCCCCTTCACGCCCGTGCAATTCTCCATGCACACAACAGCGCCTCCGCATTCCTCTATTATGCTCAATACTTTTTCGGAACCTCTTCCAATAGGACAGCCTGTCAGGAGAATCCTTGGAGCATCCGGCTCGAAAGGAGAAAAGCCGCTGGCTGCAATAGCTTCCAGTTCCGCAGTGAGTTCCAGGAGCAGAGCCAGGTATTTTTCCGGATAGACGAAAAAACTCTTCGTCTCCATCACCGTCATCATGTCTAATCCTGAGATTGGAACACGCTCGGCAGCCTGAAAACGAGAAATCCTATTGATGGTCTTGCGCATAGTATTGTGGATTCTGATCTGAAATCGGAGGTGGTCTCGATCTATCTTTTGGCCCGCAAACTCCTCCATGAAACCTCCCAACCTGAGAAGTTCCTCATGCCAGAACTGCAGGGCATGTGGCTCCGTCGTGGAATAGGGTAGGTGCATGAGGTGAAGGGGCTTTATTTGCCCGAGAAACTCATACATCTTCTTTTTGCCGTCGCAGGTGGTTTCTCCAATCAGGAAATCGCTTGCGGAAAAGTACGGGCATGAATCGGTAACAGCATACCCATAGCTGGATTTAATCAACGGGCACAGGTTGGGGGGAAGTGTTCGCTCGGCATCGGCAATCGGTTTTTCCTTCTTACCGCAAAGACTAACCGGTATTGCTCCGGCGGCACGCACGATCTCAACGGGCGCAAAGAGGCAATAGATCCCGGCGACTTTTGTGCCGGTATTCTCCAGTTCGGAAACGTCGAGCTGAAAACGCTCACCCGATTTTTCAAATTCTTTTAAACATTCCGGTTGCAACGAGGTACTCCATGGACTTTGGATAAAAATGGCTTATAAGCGGAGCATGGAAGCGGGCCTGTTAACGCCGTGCAGGGCCGCGCCGAGAGCTCCTACCATGTCCGGATTTTCGGGCACGATTACATGATGTCCCAGTTCTTCTTCGAGCAGCCGCACCACGCATGGATTATGGGCGACGCCGCCTGCAAAGACGAGTGGCGGAGTCACTCCGACGCGCCTTAGCATTGCCACCGTGCGCTGGACGATTGCCATGTGCAGTCCCATTGCAATATTTTGAGCACGTTCTCCCCTGGCCATCAGGGAGGTGGCCTCGCTTTCGGCAAATACGGTGCACATGCTGCTTATTTGAATCCGTCGGTCTGACTGGAGGGCAAAAGCTCCAAAGGATTCGAGTGGCACCTGGAGAGCTGTGGCCATGAACTCCAGGAACTTTCCCGTCCCTGCGGCGCACCGGTCGTTCATCTCGAACTTCACCACCTTTCCAGCCTGGGATAGAGAGATAACTTTCGTGTCCTGCCCTCCGATATCCAGAACCGTTCCGGCATCAGGGTATAGAAATTTTGCGCCCAGCGCGTATGCCTGGATTTCAGTAATGGTGGAAACATTCATTCGCCGGAAGGATTCGGAAAACAGCTTTCGGCCATATCCGGTCGCAATGATACTGGAGCCGTTTACTCCCTCCATCAGTTTTTCGCATTGCCCCAGTGGGTCAAACGTCGTCGGGGCTTTTAACCGACGAGCAGGAGTGTCTTTGTGCAAAACAACCAGTTCTATGGAGCGCGAACCTATATCTATTCCGATACGGGTATCGCCATACGCAAAGGAATTCATCGATTCATCTTCCATCAGCGCGTCATCTCAACGAAAGCCTCGACGCGGGTTTTGAGCTGTTCGACATCTTCCATGCCGTAATCCGTCTCGATTGCAAGCATCGGGATACCTGCCCCCGTGAGCGCCTTTTCAACCTTGTACGCTTCGATGGAATATGGTTGGCAAAAGGAGAGGGCGTAGTGGATTACACCCTTTACCTTCAAGTCTTTCGCCATTTTGACGATGTTACCGAGCCGTTCCGTGTTTGGCGTGAAACAGGCGCAGTCGATTTGCATATACCGGTCCACAAGGGCGTCGAGCATGCCGTCGAGCGTGCGAGCGCCTTCATCGACGAGGTCGCGTGTGTTTCTAGTACCGATGCAGGATTCTTCGCCAACGATAACCGCGCCGGAGGACTCTATTATATAGGGCAGTTTCCAGTTCGGAACGGCCATGGGGCATCCGGAGAGCATCAACCTCGTGGTCCCTTTGGGGGCGACACTGCCGCCGCTTTTTATCCGGTCGTCGAGTTCGTCGCACAATTCGCCGATTTTGGCGGTGAACCGCACGGGATCGTCATAAAAGGATATCTGGTTGATGAGAAGGGCGTCCCTGCCTGAAATCGGCGCAGGGACGGAGGCGCGAAGACTGTTTAGTCGCTGGAGCACGCGGCGGCGTTCGTTTACGAGATGAATCGCTTCTCTTAACCGCTCGGCCGTGATCTTGTTTCCCGTAGTCTCCTCCACCTGATCTTTAAAGCGAAGGATTTCACTTCTCCACAGTTTCCTGTCGGAATTGTTTTTCATCTGTGGGATTTCCATCACATAAACCGGAGAATAATCGGAAAAGATCTCGTAAGCTTTCTTTTTGCCGTCGCAGGTGGTCTCTCCGACGATGAGGTCGCATGACTCGATAAAAGGGCAGAGCCGTGAGAGTTTGAATCCGACAAATGACTTGATCAGGGCACAGGTATTCCTAGGCAGCACTTTTTCGGCTTCACCTTTTCCAATCTCCGCCCCAGCGCAAAGGCCAACTTGAATTCCGCCTGCCGCGAGCACTATCTCTTCCGGAACAAATACGCAGAAGGTGCCGACTATCTTTTTCCCGGCCGCCTTTGCATCCTGAAGCTCCTTGATCCTGAGCCCGTGCACTTCCGAGAGCACGAAATCGAGATACTCCATCCCTCGCAGACGCCCCTGCTGGCTCATGTAGATGTCCCCGTAGAACTTTCCCAGCACTTGGAGCAGTCCGGCATGGGCTTCCAGATCGAGATTGAGTTTTTCCCACATTTCCTCATGGGAATTCGACATAGCAGATCCTCCATATAGTGATTTAAGCCACTATATATACATTTAGTTTGTCTATGATGCTAATAGGTAATATCTATTATATTTCGCTGAAACATCGGCAAATTCGGTGGCTAAAATGGCTGAGAGGTGGCAGAGTTTAGGCTGGCAGTTCCATTGGATTGATATGGAGTAACTGATTTCTCTTTCATCCCCTCAGACCCCATCATTTCCGGTCCCGGCCCTTTCGAAATCAATATAACCTGTGAGAACCACCTTATCGCTTTGCATCCTGCCTGGCCGTTGTTTCCGGGGGAATGGAGGGAACGGCGAGAAAACAATTCTTCTTCTTAGTTCATATCCTAAAATAAAGAGCCGAAGGCAATGTCGTCCATAGGCGACATGCCGTAGGCGATGGTTTTGCGAAGCAAACCCTTGCTCAGCAAGAGGGTGTCGCTTCTCTCCGTTACAACGCATATGATTAAGAGCATTCTTCAGTTCTTTCAATAAGTTGGCAAGGCATGGCAATATAACTAACGCATATGGTAAGCGCCTGAACTGATTAACTGAAACTGCTCAGCAAGCCACGGTCTGTCACCTTAATGTTTCGCCGGAAATGGCAATCCGGCTTTCGAAAGCTTTCGGAAGCAGCCCCGAAACATGGCTCAAGATGCAACTTGATTATGACCTTGCCCAAGCGAGGAAGTACGAGGACAGGATTCATGTAACGCGCGTGCAGCGGCCAGGCGGCCATCCCACACTGTAGCTTGACCGCCAGATCCAGTACCTAAATGAACGTGGCTACGGAAGAGGATGTGCCCGACCCCTCCTTGGTGGTTTCAATCAAGGAGGAGCCCTCGGGCAGGTCCAAGTCAAAATACCTTGCCACTAAAAAACCGATTAGGTCGGGTTGGGCTTGCGACAGCTTCATTTCTAAGTCAGAAGAGAACTAAAGAAACTTTTAACATGGACAAAGTTCGGTCTCTCCATCTTCCGCAAAGACACATAGAACAGGCAACAGTGTCCGATGGGGAAGAAAATGAACCAGTCCCTGAAGGAAATACCGGCAGCTCGCGATGCACGAGATCAAAAATGGGGGGCAAAGTGTGTGTTCCGGGATTCCAGGCCTGGCGGGTCAATTTTTGTGAGCGAAGGTGGGTCAATTCATTTAGCGCCAAAGTGCGAGCCTTAGCAATTAGTCCGAGTCATTTCATGGACCGCCATACTTGCAAAGGCGTGGAGCCAAGCCGTCACCCTCATTTTTCACTAATTTAGCCATTTTCACCAAATGTTGAAAATGACGTTTTTGGTGATTGGTAACTCAAACCGATTACGAAGCATAAGGAGTTAAGGCCGCGCGATCTGTCATGATCGAACTGGCGAGACATGTCCTTTTCCTTCCTCGCGACCCAAAACCCTGAAAATTCCACTTGCCAGCTTCCCGCTTTTCATGTGAGAATAAGGGTGTGGCGTCAAAAGCGGCACCATTCTTAATCCCCCCAAAGCAGGTGTCATTTTCGATTCGCGCATTCTGTCCCCAACGCTGCTCGTGCCTTGTTTTTCTTGACAATTCGCCGTGTTGGGGTTATTAATGCCCGACCTCCAAGGTTAACTGTATCAATTCAAGCGTTTACGTTCGTTTAGGCTTGTTTAGGTTCCGTTTCGATTGTGAGCGGGGACATTGTTATTTCCCGCATGAGACTTTATGAATCCAGGTTTCAGCCTCCCTCATTTCCGTCAGGAGGAAGTATGACAGGTAAAGAGTCCGGCAAGAGTACGGTCGGTTCGGTTCTGGTGGTCGGCGGCGGCATCGCCGGCATGCAGGCCGCGCTCGACTTGGCCAATTCGGGATATTTCGTTCATCTGCTCGAAAAGGGCACGGCCATTGGCGGAGGCATGTCGCAACTGGACAAGACCTTTCCGACCAACGAATGCGCGATGTGAATTATCTCCCCCAAGCTGGTCGAGGTCGGCCGGCACCTGAACATCAGTCTACATACGAACTCCCAGGTTGAAAACATCGAGGGCGAGGAAGGCAACTTTCGCGTACAGGTCAGGAAGCAGCCTCGCTACATCAGGGCGGACAAGTGCATCTCCTGCGGCGCGTGCGCGGAAAAATGCCCGACTTCGGTCATCGACGATTACAACGCCGGGATGGGCAAGCGCAAGGCCGTTTACAAATATTACGCGCAGGCAATTCCCTCCTCCTATGCCATAGATGCCAAGAACTGCCGGCAGCTCGGGCACGGAAAAAAATGCGGCGTTTGCGCCAAGGTTTGTCCGGCGGACGCGGTGGACTACGATCAGAAAGAGGAACTCCTGGACCTGGACGTGGGCGCGGTCATAGTATCGAGCGGTTTCAAGGCCTTCGACCCGAGTCGTCTGGACACCTATTCGTATAAGATCAATCCAAACGTCGTTACGGCGATGGAGTTCGAGCGCCTGCTGAGCGCGGGCGGCCCCACCTCCGGCCACCTGGTACTCCCCTCGGAACTTGTCCGGCAGGAAAAGATCGACGCCGCCGAAAAAGAACTCAAGAAACTGGAGCGCCAGGCCAAACCCGAGAACGCGGCCGCGGTGGAAAAGCTCCAGTCCGAAGTCGCCCAACTGCAAGGGCTTCAGACACACCAGCATCCCAAGCGCATCGCATGGCTGCAGTGCGTGGGCTCGCGCGACATCAATCATTGCGATAACGGCTACTGCTCGGGCGTATGCTGCATGTACGCCATAAAAGAGGCGGTCATAGCCAAGGAGCATTCCAAGGGCGACCTCGACGCGGCCATATTTTTCATGGACATGCGCACCTACGGGAAAGAATTCGAGCAATACTACACGCGGGCCAGCGAAAGCGGAGTAAGATTTGTCCGCTCTCGCGTCCACACCGTCGACCCGGTTGCGGGGACCGACAAACTCGAGATCGGCTACGTGACCGAATCGGGCGAGATGCTGGCGGAAGAATTCGACATGGTGGTACTCTCGGTCGGCCTGGAATCCTCGCCTGACGCAAGGGACCTGTCGGAAAAACTCGGCTTTGAACTCGACCACTACAAATTCGCGAAAACTTCAAGCTTCGCGCCGGTTGCCACGACCAAACCGGGCATCTATGTATGCGGCGTGTTCCAGGGTCCAAAGGACATTCCGCTTTCGGTAATGGAAGCATCGGCCGCGGCCGGGGCGGCCGCGAGCAGGCTTTCGGGATCGCGTGATACGCTGGTCCAGGAAAAGACCTTCCCCGAGGAGCGCGACGTCAGCAAGGAGCCGCCTCGGATCGGTGTTTTCGTCTGCAACTGCGGCATCAACATTTCAAGCGTCGTGAAAGTCCCGGAAGTCGTCGAGTACGCCAAGACCCTTCCCAACGTCGTTTACGTGCAGGAAAATCTCTTTTCCTGCTCGCAGGATGCCCAGGACAAGCTGGTCCATGTTATTAAGGAGCAGAACCTCAACCGCGTCGTTGTTTCCGCCTGTTCGCCGCGGACCCATGAACCTCTTTTCCAGGAAACGGTGCGCAACTCGGGTCTCAATAAGTACCTCTACGAGCAGGCCAACATCCGCGACCAGTGTTCCTGGGTGCACGCCGCCGAACCCGAAGCGGCTACAGAGAAGGCAAAAGACCTTGTCCGGATGGCTGTTTCCCGCGCCGCGCTGATCGAGCCCCTTCCGATGCCTTCGGTCCCGGTCACACCGGCGGCCCTGGTGGTGGGAGGCGGAGTGGCGGGCATGGTGAGCGCCCTCACGCTGGCTCAACAGGGATTCAAGGCGCACATAGTAGAATCCGGTGAGCAGCTAGGCGGACACGCTCTCAAGCTGCACACCACCTGGAAAGGCGAAGACGTTCCCCAATACGTTCGAAGCCTGGTAAAAGAAGTAGGTCTTAACGAAAACATCCAGGTCCACCTCGGTTCCCAAATCAAGGAGACCTCGGGCTATATCGGAAATTTTGCCACCAAGGTTTCATCAAACGGCGGCGAGCCCGTCGATATTGCCCACGGTATAACCATTCTCGCAACCGGGGCGCATTCGATAAGACCGGATGAGTACTGCTACGGCAAGAGCGACCGTGTCTTTCGGTGGCATGAACTGGAAGAAGCCTGGGACACTCCCACGGTAAAGGAAGCAAAAAACGCCGTTTTCATCCAGTGTGTCGGCTCGCGCGAGGAAAACCGGCCCCATTGCAGCAAGATCTGCTGCACATTTTCCGTGCAGAAGGCGGTCGAACTCAAGGAACGAAATCCCGACATGGATATCTATGTTCTCTACCGGGATATCAGGACCTACGGTGAACGGGAAGACCTTTACAAGGAAGCCAGGAAACGCGGAGTGATCTTCATCCGCTACGACCGTGAAAACAAGCCGGTGGTGAAGGAAACGGCCGGGGGCGGGCTGGAAGTGACCGTTATGGATCACGTGCTGCGCCGCCCGATTGTGCTCAAACCCGATTTCATCACCCTGGCGAGCGCCATAGAGACCAGGGGAGCTGAAGAGTTGGGCCAGCTTTTCAAGGTTCCGCTCAGCCAGGACAAGTTCTTCCTCGAAGTGCATATGAAGCTTCGCCCCGTTGACTTTGCTACCGACGGCATTTTCGTGTGCGGGCTCGCGCATTATCCCAAACCGATAGACGAGAGCATTGCGCAGGCCCAGGCAGCCGCGGCGCGGGCGGCAACGGTGCTTTCGCGAAAAAGCATTGAAGTGGAAGGGGTGGTTTCGAGCGTCGACGAGGACCTTTGCCGCGGATGCGGCAAGTGTGTCGCGGTCTGCCCCTACGGCGCCCCGCAATTGGTTGAAATAAAAGACGGCGTGCAGGTGACGCGCATCCAGGAAGCGCTGTGCAAGGGCTGCGGCGCATGCGCCGTCGCATGTCCTACCGGCGCCGCCGCCATCAGGCACTTCAACGATGCGGAAGTGCTCATCATGGTGGACGCCGCGCTGACTTAATTATCAGGTAAACATAAGGAAAACAGATGAGTGCGGATTACGAGCCGAAGATAATCGCTTTTTGCTGCAACTGGTGCGCATACGCCGGCGCGGACCTTGCCGGGGTGAGCCGCCTCCAGTATCCCCACAATATCCGGGTCATCCGGGTCATGTGCTCTGGACGGGTTTCTCCCGACTTTATTCTCAAGGCATTCCAGAAGGGGGCGGACGGCATCCTGGTCAGCGGCTGACACATCGGCGACTGTCATTACCTGGATGGTAATGAGAAAGCCTCCCGGATCATCGACATGACCCGCGAACTGCTTGAACTGGTCGGGATCGACAGCAGGCGGCTCGCGCTCGAGTGGGTCTCCTCCGCCGAGGGCGCCCGCTTTGCCGAGATAGTGACCACTTTTACCCACCGCATAAAAGAGCTCGGAAAATCGCCTCTTGGAGTGGCTGCATGAATATAGACGAAGCTGTAAAGCTGCACAGGACCTATTACTGCCTCGATTGCGGCGTCTGTACCGGGAGCTGCCCGGTATCGCGGGTGCTGCCCTCATTTTCGCCGCGCCTGATAGTGGAAAAGGCGCTGCTCGAACTCGGAGACGAGTTGCTCCAGGACAAGGACCTCTGGTCGTGCCTCACCTGCGGAAGGTGTTTCGAGAGGTGCCCGACCAGCATCAACTTTCCGGAGTTCATGCGCAACCTGCGTGAAGAGGCAACCAAACGGGGAGTCGCGCCGGCGCTTTCACACCACGGCCTGCTCCAGACCGTCATGGAGCTTCAGACCCAGGGCGTGCGGCAGAAAAAAACCGACTGGGCAAGAGAAGCGGGCAAGATCGCCGAAACAGGGGACGTCTTTTTCTTCGTGGGATGCATGCCCTACTTCAACGTGATCTTTCGCGACCTCGGAGTCGACAGCCTGTCCATCGGCCGAAACGTCATCAAGATCCTCAACGCGGCGGGCATCACCCCGGTAGTTTCCGACCGGGAATCGTGCTGCGGGCACGACATGCTCTGGAACGGCAAGCCGGAAGTCTTCAAAAAGCTTGGCGCGCAGAACCTCGATCTGATAAGGGAAAGCGGCGCGAAGAAGGTGGTGTTCAGTTGCCCCGAAGGGTATTACACCTTCAAGCACCATTATCCGCAGTACTTCGGAGAGCTCGGGTTCGAGGTGGTCCACTTCTACGATTACCTCGAACGTATGCTCGCGGACGGTTCCCTGAAACTGCAAAACGGGGGCAGCGCCTACACCTATCACGACCCGTGCAGGCTCGGACGCATGGCCAAGATCTACGACAGCCCGCGTTCGATTCTCAAGCATATCCACGGATCGGAACTCAGGGAGATGGAACGCAACCGGGAAAACGCGGTATGCTGCGGCACCACCGGCTGGGCCAACTGTTCGAGCTGTTCGAAGCAGATCCAGGCCGAGCGGCTCAAGGAAGCGGCGGCGACGGGCGCCGAAACGCTCATTACCGCCTGTCCCAAATGCCAGATCCATCTGAACTGCGCCCTGGCCACAATGGATACTAAACTGGAAATCAAGGACCTGACCACCCTGGTCGCTGAAAGTATTGCCTAAAGCGGTCGATAAACGAGGTGAATCGTGAGTAAAGACATACTGGTCATCGGCGGAGGGATCGCCGGAATTCAGGCTGCGCTGGACCTGGCCGAAATGGATATCCAGGTGCACATGGTAGAGAGGCTTCCGAGCATCGGCGGGAAGATGGCCCAGCTCGACAAGACGTTTCCCACCAATGACTGCGCCATCTGAATTCTTTCGCCGAAGCTGCTGGATGTCGGTCGGCATCCCCGGATAAACCTTCTTGCTTACAGCGAAATCGAACAAATTGAGGGCGAGGCGGGCAATTTCAAGATAACCGTCAGGAAGAAAGCCCGCTATGTCAACGAAGACCGGTGCACCGGTTGCGGATCGTGCGCCGAAAAGTGCCCGACCATGGCCGTTGATGTATTCAACGCCGGCATCGGGAAACGGAAGGCTATCTACAAGTACTTCCCACAGGGCATTCCCTCGGTATTCACGATCGATGCGCCGAGCTGCCGCCAACTGGGGCAGGGCAAAAAATGCGGCGTATGCGCCAAGACCTGCCAGGCCGATGCAATCGATTTCGAGCAGAAAGACAGTGTTATCGAACTCGAAGCCGGGGCGATAATCATCGCGAGCGGCTATGATGTCTTCGACCCGTCGGTCATTCCCGAATATGGCTACGGCCGCATAGACAACGTGGTTACGGCGCTCGAGTTCGAAAGGCTTCTGAGCGCCTCCGGCCCAACCGCCGGGCACCTGGACAGACCATCCGAACTGCTCCTGGAAAAACAGGTCGAGGAAACGGAAAAGGAAGTCAGGAAGCTTTCCGGGCGCATAAAACAGCTCGAGGAAAAGCAGGGCAAAAAGTCGGCCCGGGTGATCGAGGAAGTCAAGGCTGGGGCAACGGAGCCCGCGCTGGTCGAGTGGGCCGGGCAGGCCGAAAAGCTTGGTTCGCTGGAAGCCGGCCTCGAAGCGATGCACAAGAAGAAGGCTGCCGCGACGACGGCCAAGAAGCTCGCCTTCGTCCAGTGCGTCGGGTCCAGAGATTTCAGATTCAATAAGTTCTGTTCCTCCTTCTGCTGCATGCACTCGGTGAAAGAGGCGATGATCGCCAACGAGCACGACCGGGAGGCGCGGTCCTCGATTTTTTGCATGGACCTGCGCGCGGTGGGAAGAGGCTTTGAAGAATACAAGATCCGCGGCGGAAAGCAGGCAAATATCGAGTACGTGCGGGGCAGGGTCGCGGAAATCACCGAAGACGCCTCGAAGAACCCGATCGTCTGGTATGAATCCACGAAAGACCGTCAGGTAAAGTCGGAAACTTTCGACTTGGTGGTCCTTGCCACTGCTTGCATACCGACGGCGGGAACGGCCGCCCTTGCCGGGATCGTCGGGGCGGACCTCGATTCGAACGGGTTTTTCAGGACCGACCCGCTGGTTCCGCTCAGCACGACAAGGCCGGGGGTTTTCGTATGCGGATGCGCCCAGGGCCCGATGGACATTCCGGAATCGGTTGCCCAGGCAAGCAGCGCTGCCGCCTGCGCCGCCGAGACCGTCATCGGCATAACCGCCACGGCAATGAAGGCAACGGCGTAATACGCTAGGTTGGGTGAAGCGAAGCGCAACCCAACACCATCAAAATATGAGGTGTCCAATTGGCAGAAGAAATCCGAATAGGAGTATTTGTTTGTGACTGCGGCAGCAACATCGCCGGCTATCTCGATGTCAAGGCCCTTGCCGAATACGCCGGGTCGCTGCCCAATGTCGCCTACGTAAAGGAAAACCTTTACACCTGCTCTGAGAACGGCATCAATGAAATCAAGGCGGCAATCAAAGAGCAGAACCTCAACCGGGTGGTCGTTGCCTCCTGCACCCCGCGCACGCACGAACCGCTCTTTCGCGGCACCTGCGGCGAGGGCGGCCTGAACCCCTACCTGTTCGAAATGGTGAACATCCGCGACCAGTGCTCCTGGGTCCATATGCAGGAAAGGGAGAGCGGGACCGCCAAGGCCAAGGACCTCATCCGCATGGGCGTTGCCAAGGCCGCCCTGCTCGAGCCGCAGGAACCCATCAAGTCCAAGATGGACCCAAGGGCCATGGTGATCGGCGGCGGCATCGCCGGAATGACTGCCGCTCTGGCTATTGGTAACCGGGGCTATGATGTGACTTTGGTTGAAAAGTCGGATGAACTGGGCGGGATGCTCTTAAAACTCGGCAAGCTCGCGCCCTCCGGGGCCGATGCCGTCGAACTCGCGCACAGGCAATCCGACGCGGTCCGCAAGCATCCCAATATCCATTTGTTCACTTCGGCCGTGATCGACGAGGTCAAGGGATACATTGGTAATTTCAAAGTATCCATGACGGCGGCGGGCAAGAAGGAAGAGTTCGGGATAGGCGTTATCGTGGTTGCAACAGGCGCCCAGGTGCTCAAGCCCGTCGGCTTGTACGGCTATGACGGAGAGAAGGTCATCACGCAACTCGAACTCGAACAGCTTTTCACGTCGGGGAGCTTCTCCGCCAAAAACGTTGTAATGATTCAGTGCGCGGGCGCCCGCAACGAAGAGCGCAAGTACTGCTCGCGCATCTGCTGCATGGTCGCGATAAAGAATGCCATCCAGATCAAGGAAACCCATCCGGAAACGGGTGTGCGCATCCTCTACCGCGACATTCAGGCATACGGGACGGAAAATGAAGCCCTTTATCAGCATGCAAAGGAACTGGGAATCATTTTCATCAAATACGATCCCGCGATTCCTCCCAGACTCGAGGACGGCAAACTCACCGTTTACCATCAGCTCCTGGGCCGCGAGATTTCCCTTCCCCGGGACCTGGTTGTTCTTTCGACACCTCTTGTCGCGGGCGAGGACAATGAGACCATATCCCAACTGCTGAGGGTCTCCCTTGACGAGAACAAGTTCTTCCTGGAAGGACACGTCAAGCTCAAACCGCTCGATTTTGCAACCGACGGCATCTACCTGTGCGGAAACGCCCATTATCCGGCATCGATCCGCGAAGCCATATCCCAGGCGCTCGGGGCGGCTTCGCGCGCTTCCATTCCGCTGTCCAAGGATATGATGACGGCCGAGCCGATCGTTTCCACCCTGGTGGACGAGGATGCCTGCCGGGGCTGCGGTCTTTGCGCGGCGCTCTGCCCCTACGGAGCGCTCGAGATCGTCAAGACCGAGAAGGGCCGCAAGGTCAGGGTAATCGAGGTTGCCTGCAAGGGGTGCGGGGTTTGCGCCGCCACCTGCTACCAGCACGCGCTCAGTGTGAATTCCTACACCGACCAGCAGATAGGCGAGCAGATCAAGGCCTTCCTGGAAGCGTAATTGGTTGAATAGACACCGCCGCGCCGGAACGGCAAAGTGAGGGCCGCGGTAATTGACTTATCGAGAAATCGAGCATCCACCACGGGAAGCAAAGAGCGCCGGAAACTCTGCAATCGTTCCGACTGTGCGTTCCACGCGGTGTAACAAAAAAATTCGAGGAGGCTAACAGATGCCGGGTTTTGTCCCAAGAATTCTGGTCATGTGCTGCACCTGGTGAGGCTACGCGGCTGCTGACTTCGCTGGAGTTTCCAGGATGCAATATACGACGGATGTGCGAATCATCCGTATCATGTGTACGGGCCGGATCGATCCGACCATGGTGGCCGGCGCCTTCATCGAGGGGGCGGACGGGATTATGGCCGTTGGCTGCCACTTCGGGGATTGCCACTACATTTCAGGTAATTACCAGGCAAAGGTGAAGATCGAGCTTGCCACCCGCGCCCTCGAGTATGTGGGTTTGAACCCGGCGCGGGTTGCCTTCAACCAGTGTTCGTCGGCGGAAGGCGAGCGATTCGTGAACGTGATTACCGGCTTCAACCGCACCATTAGCGAGATGGGGCCGCTGGGCATGTCGGACCGCTTCCCACGCGACGAGCTGACCGAGAGGCTCGAAACCGCGAGGACCGCGCTCGACAAGGAAAAGCTGCGCTGGGTTGTCGGCAAGTTCACCGAATTCCAGGGCAAGGGCAACAAGTACGGGGAAAAGTTTACCGAACACGAAATGTGGCGGACTCTGGACACCATTGTCATGGACGAGCTGGCCACGCACGACATTTTGAAGGAAATGCGCAAAGGCGCGGTCTCGGTAAAGGAGCTTTCCGCAAAACTCGATATCGCTCCGCCGGACGCCCTGAAATACGTGCTGGCCCTCCAGCGCCGGGGACTTGCCGCGCTTGCGTCGGTCGAGGGCGAAAGCCCGAAATACAGGATGATAGATACAGCGGCCGCCGCGGCCGCATGATTGGAATAGAAGGAATTGAACTGGTTTGCTCAAACAGTCCCAGGCGAAAACCAAATTATGAAAAACAGGCCGTGGAAAATTCCCGGAGGATGCAACTGTGTCAGATAAGCAGGTAATCGTTTTCGGAGGCGATCCGGCAGGCGTCGCCGCGGCTCTCGAACAGGCCGAGGCGGGCAGGCGAGTCGTACTGGTGGAACCCTCACCCAGCCTTGGCGGGAATCGCATCCCGCAAACACACATTCTAAACGGGGACCAGGCTACGCGCGATCCGAAGTATGACGCGGTGAAGCAGCACCCCAACATCAGGATCATCACCAACGCAACGGTTGAAAAAGCGGCGGCAAAGGACGGCGGATACACCTTCCGCATCCGCCGCGCGACGCCGCGCGTCGATCCCGAAAAATGCGACGACTGCCGCGCCTGCATCCGCGTGTGCCCCATTCACATGTATGATGATTTCAACGAGGGCATCGGGTTCCGGACGGCAATCGACTTCTTCAACGCGGACACCGGCGACTACAACATATTCAAGGAAGATATGCCGATATGCCAGGCAACCTGCCCGGCTAATCTCGACATCCGCTCCTATGTCGGCCTGATCGCCGACGGCGAATACGACAAGTCGCTTGCCAAGATCCGCGAAAGGCTCCCGTTCGCCCTTTCCATCGGCCGCGTGTGTCCGCATCCCTGTGAAACCGCGTGCAACCGGGGCTACATGGATGAGCCGATCTCGATCTGCACGCTCAAGCGCTTCGTGGCCGACGATGAAATGAAAAGCGGGGCCACGGCGCCGGTGGAGGTCCCGGATGAGTTCCACAAGGAAAAGGTGGCGATCATCGGAGCGGGTCCCGCGGGACTTAGCTGCGCCTATTTTCTGGCAAAGGCCGGCTACCATTCGGTCTGCTTCGAGGCGCTCGCCGAACCGGGTGGAATGTTTCGCTACGGTATTCCGGAATACAGGCTGCCCACCCCCACTTTGATGCACGAAATCAACTGGATACTGTCTCACGGCGTCGAACTGCGATGCGACACCCGCATCGGAAAAGACATCACGTTCGAACAGATCCAGAGTGAATTCGACGCGATCTTTATCGGCGTCGGCGCCCACGCCGGAATGAAGCTCCAGATAAAGGGCGAGGACATGGAGGGCGTGGTTGACGGCGTGGACTTCCTGCGCGAGGTAAACGCGGGCCAGAAGGTTGACGCCAAGGGCAAGAGGGTCATCGTCATCGGCGGCGGAAACGTCGCGATGGACGCCGCGCGGGTTAGCTGGAGGGAAGGGTTCGACGAGGTCCACATCCTCTACCGCAGGACGAAGAAGGAAATGCCCGCGAGCCCCTGGGAAATCGATGCCGCCGTACACGAAGGCATCAACATTCAGTACCTGGTGGCCCCCGTAGAAGTAGTCGGCGAAGGCGGCAAAATGACCGGTCTGAAATGCCTCAGGATGCAGCTTGGCGAGCCCGACGCGAGCGGCAGGCGCCGCCCCGTGCCCATCGAAGGCTCGGAATTCATCGTCGAGGCCGAAGTTCTCATCCCGGCCATCGGCCAACGCCCCGACCTCTCTTTCGTCCCGGACAGCAGCGGGCTCAATATCACCAGGTGGCTGACTTTCGCCGTGGATAAGTCCAATTACATGACCAATGTTCCCGGGATTTTCTCCGCCGGCGACGTCGAAACCGGTCCGGACATCGCGATCCGCGCCTGCGCGGGTGGCCGCGAGGCGGCAAAGGGAATCGCCAGCTACATCGAGGCCAAGCGACAGGCGACGGGCAAGAAAGCTTAAATCGCATACACCCCGAAACCGCCAGGATGCTGAAAAAGGTTATTTGCCTGGTAGTAGCTAGAGGTTTGGGTGAATAAGAAAAGCTTATTTGCCTGGTAGTAGCCAGGGTTCAGGTAAAATAAGGGGATGACCCGCTTTTTTCGTCATTCCGGCTAATCGGTCATGACAGCGATGCAGATACAACGAACAATAAAAGTCGCTACTGACTTGAAAGTCGTTACTGACTTCTCCCCCCTTTTCTAAAGGGGGGCCGGGGGGGATTTGTGTCGACCGGCTCCATGGGACTTTTCGGGCGCTATGTCGCCCAACCAGTCGAGCCAAAGCCGGACACCCTGTAAATGGGAAAACAGGCAACTCTCACGAGAGGCAAACATGCAATACGAAAACAAAGGCCGCTACATCGTAAGATTCAAGGATATTCCGACACCGCGCACGGATTTCATCGAAATCGACGTGGACGAGCGCCGGAACAATTATAAAGAGGTGGAACTCGGGTTCGACGAGGAACGGGCGCTCAGGGAGGCCAAACGCTGCCTCTCCTGCCGGCGCTGCCTGGGCTGCGCCCTGTGCTGGGCCGAGTGCAAACCCGAGGCGATAAACTTCGAGATGGAAGATGAAATTTTCGAGATCGAAGCCGATTCCGTCATCATCTCGCCGGGTGTCGAGCGCGCGCTCGACAGGATCGACAAAAAATTCGGACTCGCCAAGGACACCAACGTGATAACGGACCTTCAGCTCGAGCGCATGCTGAACCCCGGAGGACCGAGCGCCGGCCTGGTGATCCGCCCCTACGACGGCGAAATCCCGGCAAGCGTCGCCTTTGTGCAGGCCTATGAGAAGGCCGCCCCGAACATGCACCAGGCAGCACTCACCCTCGCGGTAAACGAGGCTGTTTTGCTCAGGAAAAAGCTCCCCAAGGCCCAGATCAAAATGTTTGCATCCGGCCTGGAGGATTTCGCGGAAGGCGGCAAGGCCCTGGAGACTTCCGGCGTGGAAATGCTGAACGTATCGGTGGGCTCCATCGACTCGGCCAATGGCCAGTCCCCGACCGTAACCTTCGGTTCGAACGGCGCAGCCCAATCCGCGGCTTTTGACCTTGTGGTGCTCATCACCCTGCCCCAGATTTCAAAAGATGCCCGCGCCCTCACAAAGAGCCTCGGCCTCAGCATGACATACGCCAACTTCCTCACCGGCGAAACCAGTCTCATCAAGACTGAAAAAGAATCGCTCCACCTGGCGGCACAGGGCTAGGCGGGCTGGTTTGCTGAATCATTTTCCCAGGTTGCCGGGTTGAAGTTCCCTAATTAAATCGATCCCTCTTGTGAGTTTCTCACGGGAGGGATTTTTTTATGGGCGACGGCATTTTCGATCATCAGAAAAGAGCCAAGCTGACCGATGTTCAAAAGACAAAGTATCCTATAATACCGCTGCCTGCCATTATGAAGGCGATGGCCAGCTTCGCTTTCCACAGGTAAACGGCGGCAAGCGCCACGGCAAATATGCCGAGTGATCTCCATGAAGTGATCCCTGTTTGGAGCAGATTGAATGTGGTCACTGCCATGAGTCCCACCACGGCAGCAGTCACGCCGTCCAAAAAACCTCGAAGCCTCTCGTTCGCGATTGCCTTTTCCAGGAAGTTGTGCCCGATAAGGGTAAACCCGAAAGCGGGAAGAAATATGGCGACGGTCATGGCGATGGCCCCGAGGCCGCCACCCGCGAAGAAGCCGACAAAAGTCGCGAATATGATGAGCGGGGCCGGGATTATCCCGGAGAGTGCAAGCCCGTCGAGAAATTGGGCATTGGTCATCCAAGCCTGCGCTTCGACAGCATCATGCTGGAGGAATGCAATGACTGTGTAAGCGCCGCCGAAGGTGAGCAGTCCGCTCTTGAACCCCGACAGGAAAAGATCCGGCAGAGTGGCGGCTCGTGTGGCGACTTCCCGCGCGGTGGTGGTGACACCCCCGGTGTTGGCGGAACCGATATACTGCCAGGAAAGAACCACTCCGATCACAAAGAAGAAGCTAATCAGCCATGCGGGAATAAGCCTTCTCTCCTTGAACAGAAGGTATGCAACCCCCAATATAACGAGAGTTACCGGAAAAGGCGTCTTGATTGCTTCGGCAAGCACAGCCATTCCCGCTATTGCCCAGAGGTAGGGATCGGTTAATGTATGTGAGCCGATGCGGTGAATGGCCCTTATTATAAGAGCGCCGACCGCGGCCTGGAGTGCAAGGAAGACGGACCTGAATTGCGGAAATGCCTCACCGTAAGCGAGGTAAAGCCAGGAGAGCAGGAACATGAAAAAAAAGCCCGGAAGCATGAAACCAAGCCCAGCCAGGACTCCTCCAAGCCGTCCTCTGGCTGTCATGCCGAAATAGACGCACATCTCATGGGCTTCGGGGCCGGGGAGCGCCTGGTAGACCCCCAAAACCCTTTTAAACCGATCATTTGAAATCCATTTTTCTTCATCGACAAGCTCTTGCCGGATCATGGCGATCTGGGCTATGGGGCCTCCCCAGGCAAGAAGGCCGAAGCGCAGGAACCGAAGGAAGAGGCTCGCATAAGTTTCTCGCGCGGCAATCGAGTTCGTGCTGGAATCCATCGTGTTCATCTATTTACTCCCTGTGCCGATTCCCGTCGGTTTCCTCTCGCGGCTATCCTCTCATCGACCCGCTTGGCTCAATGTCCCTCGATAAGCCCCTGGATTTCTTGATGGTAGCCCAGATAGCGGCGCAGGGTCATCTCGTTTTTCCCATACTTCTCGTGCTGCCGGAGGATTTCTTCAAACCGCGCTTCAGCCTCATCCGCGGTTGCGACAATCTTCCGGGGATCGGTTATGATGTCTACAAGCCTGTCGGCATAGATGACGATCTTCTCCTCAAGACTCGCAAGCGTGTAGTCCTTGACGGGAAGCCCGAGTTCCATCGCCTCATCAGGGGTGAGACCGCCCCGCACATGCTTTTCCATGATACCGGTTATCGCTTTCGGCAACCCCAATTCCTGCCCCAACTCAGCACCAACCTTGCCGTGCTCGATATCGTGTGTCCTTGCTTTCCCAAGATCGTGAAATAACGCCCCACGTCCGACAAGTTCCATATCAAGGTCCACACCCGTTCTCCGAGCAATCTCCAGGGCTTTTTCAGCCACATGCGCGCAGTGTTGGATGCCTGCTTCGTTGACACCGGCATCCCGCAGCATTTGAATATCCTCGTCCTTAATTCTGAAACTCATCTCATGTCTCATTTTTTATTCTCCTTTGCAGGGATAACCGTCAGGTCAGTTACAAGTTAGTAATGAAACTTCTGTCACCGTATTGTAACTATGGTTACATTATAAAGCCTCACGCCAATGGCAACTCTCGGAAGAAGATTGATACCCTGTCAGGAAGGAAAAAGACATGAACGATACGATCACACCCGAAGAACTCAGGAAATCCCTGGCGGACAAAGAAGAAATGACGATTATCGACGTGCGTCGCAAAACCGATTTCGATGCGGATACCCAAATGGTTTCCGGGGCCGTACGCCGTGACCCCGAGCAGGTTGAGCAATGGAGCAACGACCTTCGGGAGGGGCAGAACGTCGTGGTTTATTGCATGTATGGCGGATCGGTTAGCAGATCGATATCCGAAAAGCTGCGTGCCGGGAATATAAACGTCAGTTTCATTGAAGGCGGGATAACGGCATGGAAGGAATCCGGAGGGGAGGTCCAGGAAAAGGGATAAGACCCTTGGGTCGGTTGCGGACAGAAAGAACGCCCCTGGAAGATAAGGATTTTTAAAAAGTCACACTCCTGGCAATCCTTTCGGGTGGGCACGGCGCCGAGCTGCAAGGTCGGTGTTTAGTAATGGTATCTACAGGCAAGAATTCGGATCTTATCGGTTTGGACTTCATAGACCAGGCGGTGTTCGGAATCAATTCGCCGGGACCAGCAGCCGGCAAGTTCGTGTTTTAGCGGCTCGGGTTTACCGATCCCACTGAAAGGGTCCCGCTGGATCTCCTTTATGAGCTTGATGATATGGAGGGCCTTTTTGCGGTCCCTTTCCACCCACCAGGCGAGGTCATCCAATGCGCAGGGATCAAACTCCAAGCTCCTTGCAGGCCTTGTCAAACGGGATTCCCTCCTTGCGATCTCTGGCTTCGAGCAGCCTTTTTTTCATTGCCTCGCTTCTCAGTAGATAGGCGGTTTCCCTTTCGGATTCTATCTCCCGCCAAAGATCGATGGGAACGATTACCCCGGTAATATTGTTTTCTTCATCCGATATATATTGAATCTGCCCCATATTCCGGTCCTCCTTTACAGCCTATTCCCTTGAGGGCAATGTCCTGTCTCCTCGATTCAAATCCGATCACCAGGAAGGCGCCAAATATCGAAGTTATCCGGTTACATCCATTATTGGATACTATAAAATAATAGTCAAGCCCCCGCCAGGTACGGGAGTATTGAAGAACAGAAGAAATTCACCCAGGTAAACAATGACTTCCTTGCCGCTCTTTATGCTCTGCAAACCGCCATGGTGAAGCTTGACGTGGCGGTCGGGGGCGGGGTGGAGACTGAAATGAGCGGAGGCGCCAAGTGAAGCAACCTTCTAAAGCCGCTTCCCTCAACGGTCCGGAATTGATGCACCAAACTAAATCGAAACAGATGATACTTACTGTTGCCGCCGTTCTCAAGGAGAGAAGGGGGATTCGATGAGATTTGGTCTGATCGAACCGCGCGCGCGGGCATTTTTTCACGCGGTAATTACATTCTATGAATGAATTGGCCCCCGGAGCAGCCCTGTTCCGTATATTGGTCCAATTGTGCTGGAGCTGATTTGGTTATCGAGAACCGCCGCAAACTGTGTTATAAAGTTTGATTTGTCCTGCGCTGCTGTTAACCCCAAAGAAACGGAGAAGGGATGAAAGTCGCATACTTCAGCATGGAAATAGGCCTCAATGAAAACATGCCCACCTACAGCGGAGGCCTCGGCATCCTGGCCGGGGACCACATCAAGTCGGCGGCCGACCTCAACATTCCGCTGGTCGCGGTAACCCTGCTGTACAAGCGCGGCTATTTCATCCAGAACATAAATCCGCTCGGATTACAGGAAGAGATATACCCCTACTTCGATCCGCGCGCCTTCATGGAACCTCTGCCCCTGAAGGTGGTCGTTCGGATCGAGGGGCGCGACGTGCAAGTCGGAGTATGGAAATACATCCAGCCTGGAATGACCGGACGCGTTCCGGTCTATTTCCTGGACACGGACCTCCCCGCCAACGCCGCGGATGACCGGCTCATCACTCAGTATCTCTATGGAGGCGACTCGCACACGCGCATCGCGCAGGAGGTCGTACTGGGAATCGGCGGCTATATGGCCCTGAAACGGCTGGAGCCCAAGATCACCACCTTTCACATGAACGAGGGGCACGCGGTCTTCCTCACGCTGGCCCTGCTGAAGGAACACGGCGGGGACGCCGCGGAGGTCCGGTCCAGGTGCGTTTTCACGACACATACGCCGGTGCCGGCGGGCCATGACAAGTTCACCTATGAGCTGGCATCCCAAGTGCTTGGAGATTTTATGCCGCAAAATATCCGGCAGCTTGCCGGCGAGAGCATCCTCAACACGACCGTGCTTGCCCTGAACCTTTCGCGTTCGGCAAACGGGGTCAGCGAACTGCACGGGGAAATATCGCGGCAGATGTTTCCCGGCTTCGATATAGGGCACATTACGAACGGCGTGCATCACTTGAGCTGGACCGGACCCGAGTTTCAGGAACTTTTCGATAAATACGTCCCGAACTGGCGGCACGACCCGGCGCAATTGGGCGAAATATCACTCATCCCGGACAGCGAAATAAGCGAGGCCAAAAAGAAGGCAAAAAAGCGGCTCATCAGCTACATCAATTCGGTTTCCGGGGCAGGTTTCACGGATGAGTTACTGACGATCTGCTTTGCGAGAAGGGCCGCCGCCTACAAACGGTCAACCCTTATCTTCAGCGATCTCGAGTACCTGTTCAATCTCTCGTTTGACAGGGTCCAGTTTGTTTTTGCCGGCAAATCGCACCCGCAGGACGCTCCGGGCAAGGAACTCATACGGGAAGTCGTGAACATCGGCAAGCAGTACGAAAACAAGCTTCGCCTGGTTTTTGTTCCCAACTACAACATTTGGGTCGCGGGGCTCATGACCGCGGGGGCCGACGTGTGGCTCAACACTCCGAGGCGCCCGCGCGAGGCGAGCGGCACGAGCGGCATGAAGGTCTGCTTCAACGGGGGCGTCAACATGAGCGTGCTTGACGGCTGGTGGCGCGAGGCGTGCCGAAACAGGATAAACGGCTGGGCGATAGGCGACGATGAGGACCAGTCCGACGAGGCCGCCGCGGCCGACCTCTACCAGGACCTCGACGACATGGTGTCCACCTACTACTCAAAGCCCAGGCAGTGGCTGTCGATCATGAGGCATTCGATCTCGGACATAACGCCCCAGTTCAACACCCACAGGATGGTGATGGAGTATTTCCGCAAGTATTACCGCTAAGCGTTGCTGAATCACCGGATTAGGCTGGCCCGCGCCCCATGAATTGCTACAACCCGGCGAAGACCTCTTCGAGGTGGTCCAGCCAGATAGCGACGATTTCGGGGTATTCGGAAAGGCCGCTTAAAACCGTCGTGCTTTCGATCCCGTTTTTTGCCAGCGCCGATTTCCAGCTTTCCGGGTCATCACCCGCTATATCGTTGCGGGCATGCTCGCCGGCAACCGTCATGAACGGGACCAGCCGCGCCTTTTTTACCTTGGCGGCCGCCAGTTTGGGGAGAAGCTCCCCGGCTGTGGGGTGTCCCTCGATGCTTCCGGCGAAAAATCCGGCGCCGCGGTCCCTGAAAAGAGAATCCATAGCGACATAAATCGCATCTGAAGGATGCCTGCTGTTCCCGTGCCCGACAAAGATCACGCCCTCACCGGCATTGCCCACCTGAAACCTGCTTGAAAGCACGTCGGCCACCCGCGCCATGTCGGTATGGTTTCCAAGGAGCGGCCGGGCAACCAGTATCTTTTCAAAGCCGCCTTTCATTTGGGCGAACAGCATCGAGTTCGCGCGAAGATCGTGGAACTCCTCTCCCGGAACCACGTGGAGCGAGAGCACGGCGGCATGGGTATAACCCTCGTCCATGAGCTTCGCGAGAGCAGTCTCCGGAGAATCGACTATCTTTCCCCGGGCGGCCGCCTGGCGGGATCGGATCGTCCGTGAGGTGAAAGCCCATCGCACCTCTGTCCCCGTGTACTTGTCCCTGACCTGCTTTTCAATCGTTTCGAAGGCTTTCGTGGCTTCGGGAACGCTGGTCCCGAATGCCACGAGCAAGATGGCTTTCTTATGCTCTCGTTCTTTTTTCATGGAGGCGGTCATTCCCGAGGAAGTGAAAATCAGAGATCCGGATACCAGTGATGCAACGAACAACAAGATAAGATTTTTTCGCATGGGCGCTGCCCTCCGGAAGGCCATGGAGCAATCGGATCGTCGAGAGCGCCATGGAGGCCACCCGGGGGTTGCGGCCTCCCGGGTGGCTGGGTAGTAGTTGGTGGTAAGCGTTGAGGAGAGGGAGAATCCAAGCAACAGTGGAAGTGGTGCGGCTCCCCCTGGAAATAAAAAAATCCCTGAAGCTGAAAGCCTCAAGGATTGCACCCTGTTTCTTGATCCTTACGGCAAAACGGTATCGCCTCGTACCGTTTCCCATGCGCATCAGGCAGGTGTTCTGGCTTCGGATCGCTCTACTCTCCGCCCCTTCCCGGTATTACCCAGTGGCAAATGGCGGATTTCGTCCCCGTTTACAGCGGCGGGACCGCTCCCGGTTTTCACGGGATTCCCTTTTAAGCTGAAGCACCTGATCGCTTTTTCAATTTTCCAGTGGGGAATTTAGCAGCGGGCGCAAGCCGCTGTCAAGCAAGGAAATTCATGAACTGATTATTTTAGGAATTCAGGGATTCAGGAATTGGGGTCGCTCGCCGGAATCGCTGGAATTCTTCAATCCTTCAATCCCTAAATCATTTAATCCATACTATTCGTTAAAAGACGAGAGCTGTTCGGGCAGCCGGAACCGCAAAACCCTGCCCGGATCGCGAGGGGCTTTTACCTGCTGGTCATCCCATTTCATGTGCACGCCGCCGGCATTCCCAATGACTATCCGCATGCCTTTGAGCGCGCTCCATTCCCGCGCTTCACCCTGATGGAGCATCGCGCTGCGGGTTTCTTTTTCATCGATCACGACCTGCACCCAGGTCTTTGCATCGGCTTCCACTGCAAACCTGAACCTCTTGGGGGTTTCCGGCAAGTCGACATGGCTGTCCTGGGCCATGACCTCGGAAGAATGGCTGGACCTGTTCGATACGGCAATGGAAGCCTGCCGCGCTTCCTCCGTGGAGGTCTCCGTTCGGGCAACTTCCATGGAGGCTTCCCAAGCCTGTTCAGGCTCGTCTGCCTTTACCTCGCCCCTGGCCCTCTCCGCGTCACCGATGTTTTTTTCGGCCTCTATCATGGCCTTGTCGGCTGCCATTATGGCCTTCTCAGCTTCCTTTAAATCAGCGTCAACCCGCGAGGTTCGCGAAGGAAGGTTTTCCGGCCGGCCGGGGCCCGCCAAGTCGCGAGGGTGCGCCGGCCCTGTCCCGTTGTCCGGGAGAGAGGCAATTCTTTGTCTCAGTTCCGCGGGAAGGTCTTCCTGGGTGGAAATCCGCTCGGCGCCGGGAGGCGCATACAACGATGCCCGCTTTTCGGAGATCCAGGCCCCTCCGTACATGACCGCGACCGTCGCCACGGCAAACAGCAGAAGCGGCGGACTTATCATCCTTCGCTTCCGGCGCAGCAGTTTCATCTGCCCCGCGTATTTCTTTATTCCCCGGTCCTGAAAATTGAAGTTGTCGATCTGGGAGGAGACTTTCTCCAGTAGAGGATCGGGATCGATCTCAAGTACCCTGCAGTACTCTCTGATGGTCTTTCGAATAAGCAGTGGGGCGCCCAGGCATTCAAAATCCCCCGCCTCGAAGCAGCGCAGCATCTTGAGGCTTATACCGCTGCGTTCGGCGACGGTTTCGAGCCTTAAATCGCGCTTCCGTCTCTCTGCAATTATATGTTCAGCAAGCTCTTTCATCAGAGGGCCTGTTTAAAGAGAAATCTGAATGAAAGCTCTGGCTTCCAGGTCTCGCAGCCATTCTTCGAATTTGCGGTCAAGTTCCTTGTTTAACAGATCTCTTCGAGCCTTCTCGCGCGGGTTGGCCTCGGGCTTGCTGATCTGTTGCGAAGGCTGCGAAGTCTCGAAACCGAAAACCTTTACAATATAATACCCCTCCGGTCCTTTCACCAGACCCGAAACCTGTTCTTTTTGCAGGCCCTGGATCGCACTGGCGATCTGGGGTGCGAGGTCCTCGGGAGAAATCGTACCGATGTCGCCCCCTTCGTCCGCCCCCGGTCCCGTGGAATATTGCGTCGCCATCTTACCAAAATCGGCCCCGCCCTTTATCTTGTCAAGGATGTCCCGGCCGGTTTTCTCTACTTCACGCGCGTTCCCCTTCTTTTGATCCAGCGGCAGGTAGATAACACCAAGGTGCACCTTTCGCGGGCCGGCGGAGCGGGACGCATCGGCGCTCACCGCGGGGGCGGTATCCGTGCCCCCTCCCTTCAAATAGGCATCCACCTGCTGGTCGGTGATAAAAGTCTTGTTCTTCAGGACCCGATCCAGAAGCCTGTTGCGCTCAAGTTCTTTCCTGATCCCTTCGCGATACTTCTCAAGGTCCTGCCCGCCTTGCTTCAGAATAGCCTCGAACTGCGCCGGTGTAAGCTTGTTTTCCCTCTGCATCTGCTCGATGGTGCTATCCACCTCGGGTTTGGTAACCACGATCTTCAGGCGTTTCACTTCCTGCTCGGTCAACCGCTGCCGGATGAGTTGCTGGAGCACTTCTCTTTCTATGCCGGCTTTCTGTTGCGGGTCGTCTATTTTCAGATCGGGGATCATTTGCTTCATTAATTTTATTTGTGCCTGGATATCACTGTACAGAATGAGTTCTCCATTGACGGTTGCAACCGTTCGATCCACAAATTCGCAGTAGGCCGGCGCCGGTAAAATGGAGCAGTAAAATACCATGAAAACGACCAAGATTGTCAGCACTTTTTCCCGTAGACGCATACTATCCTCAGCAAATCACAGTTATGTAATTCTAGTTCCCATCCGGGATTTCTCTTATCCGTGAACCAATGCAAAGAGCACTTTTCACGGAGGTCCCCATTGCAGAGAAGCCAAATGGACCTTAAATGGCACACTACAAAACCAAAGGCGAGGGAGTTCATCCCCTCACGACCCACCGGGTTGGTTCCCACGAACCCGTAGGGGAGGGGTTTATCCCCTTCCGGACCCAGCGGATGATTTCAGTCATTCGGGAGGGGGTAAACCCCTCCCCTACGGCATAATCAGGTTTTTCCCGCTACCCGCTATACTAATCCGCCTCAAAAGCAGTAGCATTTTCGTCCAGCTCTTGCAAGATCCTTTTGAGCCGAGCCAGTCTCTGCCCAAAGTTGCGGCCCCAGATCTCCACTTTCAATTTCCGTTCCGACTCAAGGCCGAATTCACACTTTTTTTCCTCGAAAAGGGTGAGCAGCGGCTGAATATCGGCGGCGGGAGAGAAGTGAAACGTGAAGCTCTCCTCGTCCCCTTCCAGGCGCATCACCTTGAGACGCTTCAAAACGAGCCGCATCTTCGCCATCAGGACCAGGTGCTTTACCGCGTCGGGCAAAGGTCCGTACCGGTCGCGCCATTCCCCGGCAAGATCGTCCACGGCCTGTTCCTCGGCGAGAGTGGCAAGCCGCTTGTATGCGAGAAGCCGCTGGTCGGTGTCCGGAATATACGAATCGGGCAGGAAAGCCGATACCGGCAGGTTTATTTCGGTCTCCACGGCATCGGCGCCGGTTTCCTCGCCTTTCATGACCTTGACGGCTTTTTCCAGCAACTCCAGGTAGAGTTCGTATCCGATGGCCGCAATATGTCCGGACTGGGACGCGCCGAGAATGGCGCCGCCTCCCCGGATCTGAAGATCGTTCAGGGCGATCTTGAATCCCGCTCCCAGTTCGCTGAAGTCCATGAGCGCCCGCAGCCTTTTCTGCGCATCGCGGGTGATAAGGTGCTCCCCCGGAATCATGAGGTAGGCGTAGGCCTGCTCACTCGATCTGCCTACCCTGCCCCTGAGCTGATAAATCTGGGCCAGGCCGAATTTGTCCGCTCGATTGATGATGATCGTATTGGCCGCCGGGATGTCGAGACCCGATTCAATGATGGTGGTGCAGACCAGGACGTCTATCTTTTTGCGGATGAAATCGAGCATCACCTTTTCCAGTTCGCTCTCCTTCATCTGCCCGTGCCCTACTCCGATTCTCGCCTCCGGCACGAGTTTAGCCAACTTGGCGCCCATCTGGTAGATGCTCTGGACATGGTTGTGCACGAAAAAGATCTGTCCGCCCCGGTGGAGTTCGCGGTACATGGCTTCCCGGATGGTGAGTTCGTCGTAGTTGCAGACGAAGGTCTCGATCGCGTGGCGATCCTGCGGCGGCGTCTCGATTGTGCTGAGGTCCCTGATTCCGGCAAGGGCCATGTGGAGCGTGCGAGGAATAGGAGTCGCGGTGAGTGTGAGAACGTCCACCGAGACGCGAAACCTCTTCATCATTTCCTTGTGCCGCACGCCGAACCTGTGCTCCTCATCCACGATGAGCAGCCCGAGGTCCTTGAACATAACATCTTTTTGCAGCAGCCGATGCGTACCGATGACGATGTCGATCGCCCCTTTCTTCAGCCCTTCCAGGATCTGCTTTTGCTGGGCCGAAGTCTTGAACCGGCTGAGCGCGGCGATCGTCACGGGAAATTTGGCGAAACGCTCCCTGAAGCTTTCATGGTGCTGTTCGGCAAGAACGGTCGTGGGGACCAGCATTGCCACCTGCTTGCCGTCCATGACGGCCTTGAAGGCGGCCCGCAGCGCCACCTCCGTTTTTCCGTAGCCCACGTCCCCGCAGATCAGCCTGTCCATGGGCCGCGGCGAGGTCATATCCTCGAGGACGTCCTCGATGGCTCTTACCTGGTCGGGGGTTTCCTCGAAAGCGAAAGTGGTTTCGAATTCCTGAAAAAACTGGTCGGGCGGCGTATAGGAAAACCCGTCTCCCACCTGGCGCTTGGCGTAGAGTTCGAGCAGTTCCTCGGCCATCTTTTCGGCCGATTCCCTGGCTTTTTTCTTGGCGTTTTCCCAGGACTTGCCGCCGAGCTTGTCCAGCTTCGGGTCCTGGCCCTCGATGCCGAGGTATTTCTGGACCTTTTGAAGCTTGTCGACCGGGACGTAGAGCTTGTCGCCTTCATGGTAGGCGATCAGCAGAAAATCGTTTTCGATGCCTCCGACGTTCAGGTGCGACAGTTCCTTGTATATCCCAATCCCATGGTCCACGTGGACTATGTAGTCGCCCTGGCGCAGGTCCTGAAACGAGCTTAAAAAAAGGCCGGCAGCCGGTTTGGGCGTACGCCTGGAAGACCGTCTTTCAAAGATTTCATCCTCGGAGACTACCGCAAGCCTTTCCGCCGGCCAGTAGAAACCATTTTGCAGCTCGCCCGCCATCACCTTGACCGAAACGGAATCAAACGATTCCTCGCCGAAAGCCCCGCTTGTCGGCGTCGCATCGATATCGTAATTGTCCAGCAGTTCGGCGATTCGCGCGGCACGCTCCTTTTGAGAACACACCAAAAAGATCGATGCGCCATCCCGCATCCACCGCCGGAACTGCACGGCCAGTGGATCGAGGAGCCGCTCCCGGTTGGAGTGCGCTCTGACGGCAAGCGCCAGTTCGGCGTGTCCGGAAGTCCCCAGATCGAAGACTTTTGTCGTGCCCTGTTCCAAAAGTGAATTTGCGAGCACTTGCTGAAATTTTTGCCCCGCTTCGAGCATGCGGTCCGGATCTTCGTAGAGTTCGGAAGGGGGCAGCTTCCATTGATTCTCCGAGTGGTCCTCGTCCCAGTTCCTCGAAACCTTCAGGGAATGCTCATCGAGTTCCCTGCGGATGCGCGCGGCGTCCGACCACACCAGGACCGTCCCGGGATCGAGATAATCCCAAAACGTTGCTGTCTGCTCGTAGAATACCGGAAAAACCGGTTCGAAAGCACCGAACTGGTGGCCTTCCTGAATCTTGTCAAGCCAGATGTTGCCGGCGGCGGGAGAGAGCCGCTCACGCTGGACGTCTTCATAAACGGCATCCATGGCGCGCTGCTTTGCCCGCTCGTCCAGTATGATTTCATTTCCCGGAAGGATCAGAACGTCTTCGAGAGCGCCCATCGAGCGTTGGCTGCTGGGATGAAAGAGCCGGATCGATTCGAGTTCGTCGCCAAAGAATTCAAGCCGCACCGGCCAGCGGTAAAGAGGGGCATAAATGTCCAGGACCCCGCCGCGGCGGCTGAAATCCCCGTACTCCTCGACCAGCGAGACGCGGTAAAATCCGCGCTCGAGCAGCCCGCGCGTGAAAGCCTCGAGGTCCGAGGACTCTCCGGCCACCTTGTATTCGATTGAGGAAAGAAAGCCTTCCGGGGGTGCGAGGCGCTCGAGGAGCGCGCGCGCGGAAGTGACGGCAACCAGCGGGGCCGGGGCGGCGCGCAGGGCGTGGAGCGCTTCGATTCTGCGGGCCGTCGTTTCGGCTTTCCCGAGCGACTGCGCCTTGTGTCCAGCCCGCGAGGGCAAGTACCACACCTGGCGGTCAAGCCTGGTACCGTTTGTCCCCTGGGCTTTTCCAAGGAAAAAAGAGATCATCTCCACGTATTTTTCGGCTTCGCGGTCGGTGGGGGCCACGAGCAGGAAAGTCTTTTTCACCTGCCTCATTGCCCTGGATATGAGATAAGACAGCGATGACGGGTGAATGCCTCTCAAAGCGGCGGAATCACGCGATGCTTTCAGAAACGAAACGACCTCATCCGAACCGGTCTTAAAAGCGGCGGGGTCGATAATCCGATCTTCCCCGCTGTGGAGTTCCTGGCGTGAAGGCGAAAAATTCATTATTTTGCCGATCAACCTCGAAATTCTGATAAAAGGACAACGGACCTCGATGCCGGATGTTCAGTGCCGGATATGGGTGCTCAAAATGCTTACTATATCCGAAACAGTTTGACAAAAAAAGCTCCAGGACATCACAACAATCTACCGTTTGGTTTTCACCAGGCGAGCGAAACAAATCCCCCCCGCCTCCCCTTTAAAAAAGGGGGGAGAAGTCAATGAGGGCTTTCGCCGTGCCTGTCCGGCAGGCATGGCAGATCGCGGGAATGACGCTATGCGCGGGACCTCCGCGCGCGAAGCGTCCGGATTCCCGCCTCAACTACTTATGAAAGCGACCCGAAAATGGACCCGAGTTCTCCGCAAGACATTCTCAGGCAAATACCCGGAGTCGATGCAATCCTGCAAATGGCCCCGATCCAGGACGCTCTTTCACGCCACCCCCGAAAACTCGTTCTCGAGGGAATACGGGAAGTCCTCGATGAGACGAGAAAACGGATACTGCGCGGTGAGCAAACCGGGGCGAAGGACATCGATCCTTCGGAACTGGCCGGCGTCATTGCTGGCCGCATCGAGCAAATTGCCCGGTTCACCCTGCGCCGGGTGGTAAACGCCACTGGAATAGTAATTCACACCAATCTGGGCCGATCTCAGCTTCCGGCGGATGCAATAGAGAGGCTCCAACTCATCTGCAAGGGCTACAGCAATCTCGAATACGATCTGGAACTGGGCCGGCGGGGTTCGCGATACGTGCATGCCGAGGCCATTTTGCGAGAGCTGACCGGGGCTGAAGCGGCGCTTGTGGTAAACAACAATGCGGCGGCGGTATTCCTTGCCCTGAACACCCTCGCTAAAGGGCGCGAGGTGATCGTCTCGCGCGGGCAACTGGTCGAAATTGGAGGATCGTTTCGCATTCCGGATGTCATGGCCGCCAGCGGCGCCAGTCTGCGCGAAGTGGGCACCACGAACCGCACGCATCTCAGGGACTACGCGGCCGCGATAAACGAGCGCACTGCCCTTCTCATGAAAGTCCACACCAGCAATTACAGGATCGTCGGCTTTACCGCCGAAGTCGCGCTCGAGGAACTCGCCGCGCTCGGACGGGAGCGCGGACTTCCGGTGGTTGAGGACCTGGGAAGCGGTTGCTTCATAAATCTGTCGCCGTACGGATTGCACGGCGAAATGACCGTTCAGGAGTCGGTGCGGGCGGGCGCCGATCTGGTTACCTTCAGCGGGGACAAATTGCTGGGAGGCCCGCAGGCGGGCATCATGGTGGGGAGCGGGGAACTGATCGCCCAGTGCAGGAAAAACCCGCTCACACGGGCACTGAGAGTGGATAAAATGACGCTGGCCGCCCTGGAGGCCACCCTCCGGCTTTACCGCGACGAGCGCCGGGCACTGGAACATATCCCAACGCTCAGGATGATAGCCGTGTCCGGCGCTGAACTGGAAGCGCGCGCCCGGGAGCTGTCCGAGCTGCTTCGGGGAATCCGGGGAAGTGAAGTCCTGGAAATAGATGCGCGCAAAGGTTACTCACAGGTTGGAGGAGGCTCCCTTCCCGCCCAGGACCTGCTCACCAGCGTGGTGGCGGTGCGGTCGCAAAAGTTCAGCCCCAACAGGATCGAGGAAGCCATGCGCGCCAACGATCCGCCGGTCATCGGCAGGATTGAATCCGACTGCTTTGTGATGGATGCGCGCACGATTGAAAATTCGGAATTCGAAATCATCCGGAGCGCATTTCAAAGGCTGGCAGGCCAGACGCCGTAAAAAAGAAGACCTGCTCCCAGTCCAATACTGAAAGCAGGTCTTCTATAGCCCTGAAGTTTGAGTCTCCCAAAGAGGCCCTGGTGCCGCTCGTAATTAAGCCTGTGTAGTGCTCTTTGCCTTTTTCTTGCTCGGTTTTTTCTTGTCTACCTTTGTTGTTTTCTTTGCTTTTTTCTTGGTGGCCTTTGCCTTTGTGGACTTCTTAGCCGGTTTCTTCATCTCCGTGGTCGCGCCGGTCTTATTTTGCGCCGCCCCTACGACCGGTGCCGCTACCATGGTAGCCCCAAACAGAATAGCAGTAATAAATGCGAGAACCTTGCCCTTCATATGGAATCTCCTTTCCTCCTCGAAAAAGCCGCCTCCTTGAAAGAGGGTTCAAACTTCGGAGACCATTTTAAGGACAAATTCCAAAATATACAAATTAGATTTTCATTAATTTCGCTTTTTATTGATTTTTTTCTTATTGCTGATTTTATTGGGTTTTTTAGAGGCAACCTTTGTCAAATCGGCCTTCTTGGCGGTCCCTGATTTTTGCTTTGCCAGGGTCGGGGAACTTGAAGTTTTTTTCGCAGGATTGATGGAGGTTATTGCCTTTTTTCCATCTTTTGCTTTACCGGCGCCCACGCTGGTTTTGGAGGGTGTTCCCGCTTTTTTCGCGGACGACTTGGCTTTTTGGGCAGGTGCTTTGGCGGTTTTGGACGACTTAGCTTTTTGGGCGGGTGCTTTGGCGGTTTTGGAAGATGTTGTGGCTTGTTTGGCGTTTGTCCGCGCTTTTATTTCGGACGCCTTACCGGCCTTGGCGGTCGCTTTGCCTGAGCCGGAGGCGGCCTTGCCGGTCTTCGCGGTCGCTTTGCCGGTCTTCGCGGACGCCTTGCCTGATCCTGAGGAGGCCCTGCCGCTCTTCGCGGACGCCTTGCCTGATCTGGAGGAGGCCCTGGCGGACACTTTGCCTGATCCGGAGGACGCCTTGCCCTGTCTGGCGCTCACTTTGGCGGATGAACCAGTCTTTTTCGCCGACGCGCCGGCTGCCCGGCTTGACTTACTGTAGGAAGACCTCGCTGTTTTGGTCGAAGCCGCCTTTGCGCTCCTTCCTCTCAGCTTGCTTTTTGCCGCCAGTTTTGACGATTTCCCGGATTTCCCGGATTTAGTGGACGAGACTTTCACGGGCCTGCCCGAACCGGATCTGGCGGTTCTCGTACTGCTCATCCTCTTCCCGGAAGCTTTGCTAATTTTGGAACGCTTCTTTTTCGATGCCGATTT
>Ga0351925_1009_pt1 | contig 43991 bp, 38 predicted proteins | sample BONcelHT113001D9_FD_206870 | JGI IMG/M metagenome (GOLD analysis project Ga0351925, IMG submission 206870) | Enriched cells from coal bed in the Powder River Basin, Montana, United States - BONCAT cells T11 rep2 HSBNCT.T11.300.1.D9 ... | reverse complement strand
ATGGTGTCTGGTATGTTTTTGGTGGTTTCTATGGTGTTTTTGAGGGTGGCTGCGGCGGTGGCGATCTGTTGGGGTGTGAAGGTTACTGGTGGGGTGTAGAGTATGGGTATGTTTGAACTGGTGAAGGGTTTCATGGTTACGTAGGTGGGTAAACTACTGGTGGTGTTGTATATGCTTAGAATACGTGTGAATAAGTATACTTGTGATTGGTATCCTATTTTTCCTAGTCCGATGTAGCCGTAGGGTGGTGCCTGGTGGTTGTCGTTCATGTGGTTGGTGATTCTTTGTGCGAAGTCCAGGTAGTCTGAGAGGGTCATGGTGCCGGTTTGTAGTGATTCTTCGCTGTATCCTGGTTTGTCGTCGTTTTGTAGTAGTATGGGGTTGTAATTATTGTTTTTTAGTTGTGTGGTGGCTTGAGTGGCCAGGTGTAGGAATTGGGCGGTGTATATGGTTATTCCGTTTACGGTTATGGTGTCTGGTATGTTTTTGGTGGTTTCTATGGTGTTTTTGAGGGTGGCTGCGGCGGTGGCGATCTGTTGGGGTGTGAAGGTTACTGGTGGGGTATAAAGAATGGGAATGTTAGAAGAAGTAAAGGGTTTAACAGTCACGTAAGAGGGCAAACTACCGGTACTATTACAAATACTTAAAATACGACTGAAAAGATAAACCTGAGACTGATAACTGATTTTACCCAGACCAATATAACCATAAGGTGGTGCCTGGTGATTGTCATTAATGTATCCATTGATCCGCTGGGCAAAATCCACATAATCAGATTTACTCATACTCCCGGTATTGAGATATTCTTCACTGTAACCTGGGGCCTGGTCATTCTGCAATTTTATAGGGGTACTGTTTTTGTTCTGTATCTGGGTGGTGGCCTGAACAGCCAGATGCAAATATTGAGCGGTGTTAACAGTTTGGTTTCCAATTTTAACATTATCTGGTAGTTTCTTGTTGGTGTCGATCTGGTTTGCAACTGCCACTGAAGCATTGGTAATTTCACTGGGACTGAAACTTGTTGAATCTGCTGCTGAAACAGTATTCACACTAAAAAATAAAAAAATTCCTAAGAATAGTAATATTAAGTATAAAGGCCTTTGCTGATTGATTTTTAAGGTCAAAAACACCCCTCCCTTACAGATATAACCCTTTTTCAATATTATTAATGAATTGTAGTTAATGATACTAATGGGACAATTACTAATAAATTATCATTAATCTAAAAACATTTAATTATCATTAATATTTAATAATTTCTATTATAATTATATTAATATTGATCTGAAAAAACATTAAAATTATAATGTCATTCAAATCTTAAACTTACTTTTGTTGTTTTTTAACAAATTTTGACACATATTAAATTCAAAATTGCATTATATATATAATTTTTGTTTAGAATTGAAAATAACTTTTTTTTTGAACCCTAATTCCCTTTTAAATCTCTTTTTAACCGATTAAAACCAGCATCTAAAGATCATCAATTTCCAACGCTATTTTTTTCAAATAAACATCCTTAATACCCATTTTTTCATAATAACTGGTTTTTCTCAAACATTGACTAACAATCTAAATGAAAGTAATATAAATGATGATATTTTTTTAGAAGACAAAGAATTGACAACTAGACGTATACGAAGACAACCTAAACAAAGACAATCTTAAAACTATAATATCAATTCTACATTACTCCCTGGATTCCTACTTTATCAAGATAAACCAGTGATTAAGGGGAATTATTAATAGCCTAAAAATTAAATACAATCCTCAATAACAAAATTTATAAGTTTTACTTAAATGATGATTGTAAAAGAAATCAATATATCATATAACCCTAATTCTCCCCTTACACTCTAATCTCTCAAGTTGATATAAATGAACACAGCTCAAAAAATAGTTAAAAATACAACAGTACTCCTGATATCCCAGGTATTAAGTTTCCTGTTGGCATTCTTCTACACCATTTACTATGCTAATTATCTGGGAGCCGCCGGATTCGGAATACTTTCAGCAGCCATAGCCTTAGCTGGGATATTAACCATATTCACAGATTTGGGGTTAAGTGCACTGACAGTTCGTGAAGTAGCCCGGGATAAGGATCTTGCCAGTAAATATATGGGCAACACCACCATCATAAAACTGATCTTCTCTGCAATAACATTCTTGGCCACCTTTATCATCGTGCAACTATTTGTGCAGGATCAGCAATCAGCCATTGTCATATATATCATCACCATAGCTTTCATTTTAAATGTGATATCTGGAACATTCAGTGCAGTGTTCCAAGCCTATGAAGAAATGGAATACCAGTCAGTGGCAACCGTACTGAACAGTATCTTAATGTTCGCAGCGGTATACATTGCAATTTTCTATAATGCAAATATCATGGCCTTTGCCATGATCTATTTAATCATAAACTTCATTATTTTACTCTTCAATGTGATTATCTGTCTCTGGAAATTTGTGGTTCCCAAGTTCGAAGTGGATTTCCAATTCTGGAAAGCCCTGATCATGGAAGCATATCCCCTGGCCATAGCCAGCATCTTCGCTTTAATTGCCTTCAAAATCGACACCATAATGCTCGCCTTCATATCTGGAGATGTGGCCACTGGACTTTACAGTGCTGCTTATAAATTATTGGAGGCGTTGATGTTTATTCCATCAGTTTATGCCACAGCCCTCCTCCCTGTGTTTTCTAAATTCCATGTTTCCTCCCAGGATTCTTTACAATTCTCCTATTATAAGTCCTTCAAATATCTAAGTATGTTGGGAATCCCCATAGCAGTGGGAACAACCCTACTGGCGGATCAGATCATCACCTTCATTTATAGGAATGGATTCACCGAGGCAACCATAATACTCCAGATCCTAATATGGGCCATACCCATAATCTTCGTTAGTTATGTTCTGGGAGCTTCCATCACCTCCATAAACCGGCAACATGAAACTGTGAGGATAAGCTTCCTCTGCATGCTCCTAAATGTGGGACTAAACCTACTGCTCATCCCCACCTATGGTTATCTGGGTGCGGCAATAGTCACAGTAATTACCGAGTTCTCCTTGTTTATTTTCTATTTCCATCTGATTTCCAAGTATCTATGCAAAATCAAGCTGCGTGAAGTATTGATGAAACCATTAATAGCCAGTCTGGTCATGGCGTTATTTATCATTCTGGTTAAAACCAACCTGTTCGTGGTAATTGCCATCGCCACCATAATATACTTCGCAGTTTTAATTCTCTTGAAATCTTTTTCAGAGGGTGACAAAGAAATATTCAGACAGATAACTGGTAAATATCTTAATAAATAGATAATAACTTTACTAAATAGGCTATAGAGTTATAAAATTAAGTCATACAGTTATAAAATTAATATATGGAAAAAATAACAATAATAGTATTAAAAAAAAATGATGATGATCAAGACGGAAAATATATTATATTCGTGGGCTGGTTAAATGAAAGTATCAATTCTTATCAACACTTTAAATGAGGAAAAAAATATTAAAAGCTGTCTTGAGTCTGTTAAATGGGCTGATGAGATAATTATAGTGGACATGTACAGTGATGATAAAACCGTGGACATTGCCCAGGAATACACTGATAAGATCTTCTTCTTTGAGCGAATGGGTTATGCAGATCCAGCCAGGCAATTCGCACTGGAAAAGGCAACCTGTGAATGGGTACTGGTGGTGGATGCTGATGAAATTGTACCCCTTAAATTAAAAAATAAATTACAGGAAGTAATGGAGAAAGACCTGGGAGATGTTATCTACGTTCCCCATAACAACTATTTCCTTGGTAAACAGATATTCCATATGGGCTGGGGCCCCCTGGATGATCTTCATCCCCGATTTTTTAAAAAGAAGTTCGTTAGTTTCGGTGATGAGATCCATGAATTCTTCAGGATAAACGAAGATACACGATCATATTCCCTCGATGACCCTGAAGCCGGATTCCTCCATTTCAGCTACATAGACTTCGAACACTACATGGATAAAGCACTCAATGGTTACACCAGTATTGAGGCTCGAAATGTATATGAAGGGAAAAAACCAAGGGATGAGCTGGGAAATAGTGTCCCCAAAATCTTATTCACACTTTCCAGAGGCTTTTTTGATTCTTTTGTTCGAGACAGGGGATACAAGGATGGGTTCAGAGGCTTTGCGATTTGCATGCTCTCCAATATATATCGGCTGGTAGTGCACATGAAAGTTGAGTTAATGGAAGAATATAATTCAAGTGATCCCCGAAGGGAGATACTAGCCGAATATGATAATATGAAGAAGGAAATTATCCTGGAATATGAAAATGAGAAATAAGATGTTTGAGGACTATAACAATGTCAAAGCTTAAGGTTAACATGGTATCCAGTTGGGGTATTAAATGTGGAATAGCAGACACCACACAAATCCTGGTAGAGCATCTCAACAAATATGATGATATTTCGGTAGAGGTATGCCCCATCACCGAACCAGATTCCCGTAATCCATTATATTTCCTTAAATTACTAGATAATATAGAAAAAAATGAAATCACCCACATCCAGTATCAACCAGGACTTTTTGGCTATTTCCCGGTTCCCCATTTAAATTACAATTACATTGCATTACTTCTGGTGAAACTGAAGTTACAGAAGAAGAATAAAATAGTCACCACCTTACATGAATTTGGCACAACCACCCTTATCGATGGATTGATCCTGAAAATCCTTAATTCATCTGACAGAATCATCGTCCATGATGCCAGCTTAATCAAAACATTGGAAGATAAGGGATTTGACCAGGAAAAAATAACCAAAATACCCTTAGGTGTTCATGCCTCCAATATTCTAGATCAAGCAGAATGTAAAAAAGATTTAGGATTTTCTGATAAACGGATCATCACAATCTTCGGGTTTCTGGGAGAAAACAAGGGTCATGATTTAGTGGTGGATGTTATGCCCCGTCTGGATGATGATATTATATTACTGGTTGCTGGTGGGGCCAGGAACCAGGAACAACAGGAATATTACAAGTTCTTAAAAGATATGGTTAAATCAATGGAACTGGAGGACCGGGTGATCTTCCTGGATTTTGTTAAAGACGAGGACATTCCCCTGGTGGCCAGTGCCACTGATCTATTTATATACCCTTACACCTGGATCGCAGCTTCAGCAGCCCTCAACCAGGCCCTGACTTATAAAAAACCCACCTTAACTTCAGATCTGGATTACTTTAAAGGAATAAAAGATGAATTCGATTGTATTGAACTCTTTAAAAACAGGGATAAAGAAGATTTATTTAACAAAATAACCGGGATTATGAATAATCCGGATAAACAGGCTTATCTAACCAAACAATGCGGAATATATTATGAAAAATCAAATTGGGAGGCAGTTGCTAAACAAACTAAGGATTTATATTACGCAATGTTAGATTAATTTACAGTTACCTAAACTGATAATATTCTATTATTGACTAATAAAAACCTGATCTACTAATCAACCTGATTTACTTTACTCAAGCCGGTTTCTTAGGACGTGCAGATGCTAATAAAAAAGGAATTTGATTTCGGTTGGAAAGAATGGCAGAATCCTCCCCACTACGCACACCTAGCCCTTAAATACCAGAAAGGTGACATTCTGGATGTGGGATGTGCAACCTGTGAACTATACAAATTTTTAAGGAGTAAAGGATGGGATGGGGAATACTATGGAATTGATGCCGTTAAATATAGGGATTACACCTATCCTGATGGTGTTCATCTGATTATAGGTCCCGCATCTTTCACTGAATTTCCGGAGGTGGACACTGTGATCCTGTATAACATACTTGAACACCTCGATAACCCACTGAGCATACTTAAAAAATCTATAGAATCCACCAGAGATAACGTATTGATCAACATCCCCAAGAGAAACGAGGAAATGTGGGTTAAATATGGGTTATTCGAACCACACCAACTGGATAAAACCCATAAACACTGCGGATTCTCCAGGGATGAATGTTACCAGATGGTTGAAATGGCTGGGGGAGAAATAAAAACTTATCATGAGTTTGGAGAAATAAATGCAATGAAAGGAGTGCCACTATGGAATAATATCATCCCCCGTGGGATTAACTTTTTAATGAGTAAAATATTTTCCTCAAAAACATATTACCATGACATATGGTGTGAAGTGACATCCAAATAAAATATATTTCCCATTGATTTATAATTAAAATCTGATTTCTCTTTATTTAATATACGGTGATTTAATGAATGTAGGTATTCTTTCATGGATTATAGACCGGCAACGAACCGGTGTGGATAACTATCTTTACGGTACACTGGAGGAAATGATTAAACAGGGAAAATCTCAAAACATTACCCTGATCCACCATAAAAAAAATGATGACCCAGTCTACCAGCGCTGTAAAGATGTTTTAATTCCCCACATACCCCTGAACTTAACCTGTTACCTGGGAATGCCCTACGCAGTGAGTAAGGCTAACGTGGACGTGGTGCACTTCCCAGCCCACTGGCATACCCAGAGTTCCTCCTTTTTCTTAAACAGAAATGTTAAAAAGATATTAACCATCCATGACCTCATACCCTTACTCTATCCTGAAAGTTATTCACGTAACCTGGCACGAAGATGGAATACATCCCTAAAATTAATCATAAACCGTGCAGATCATTTAATTGCAGTTTCCCAGAAAACCAAGGAAGATTGCATAGAATATCTGAACATACCACCTGAAAACATAACCGTCATACCCAACGGGTACAGTAATGCCTTTCACCCCATCGCCAATGGTGAAAAAGTTAAAAAACATATAGAATCAACCTATAATCTTGATAAATATATATTGTTCATTGGAAGGGTGGAAGCCAGGAAAAACCTCACCACCCTAATAAAAGCATTCCATAAATTGAAAAAATCAGGATTGAGTCATAAATTGGCCATAATTGGTGGAATGGGATGGCAACACGAAGAAGTACTCCGGGAAATTAAGAGGCTGGAACTTCAAAGTGAAGTGGTTTTCCCAGGATACGTCCCAGAAGAAGACCTGGTGCAATTCTACAATGCCGCGGACTTATTCGTCTACCCCTCACTGTATGAAGGTTTTGGCTTACCTCCCCTGGAAGCAATGGCCTGTGGAACACCGGTGGTCACCTCCAATACTTCCTCCCTGCCAGAGGTAGTTGATGATGCGGGGATCATGGTCGACCCCCTGGATGTGGATGCCCTGGCTGATTCCATGCACCGGGTGCTCACAGATGACGCACTCCAGGAGAAGTTGAGAAATAAGGGCATTGCCCGTGCCAGGGAGTTCAGCTGGGAGAAAACAGCCCAGAAAACCTGGCAGGTCTATGAACAAGTCCTGAATGATTATTAGGCATACATTTTCAATGATATAACCGGTCACAAGTTCACAGCCAAACAGGTTTAAACTAATAATGGGTTTAAACTAATAATCACAGGTTCAAACTAAAATACGATACAGGTGTTACACTAATATCAACATTTTCAATGATAATAACAGATTACTAATACGGAGATTTGAATGTCAGAAAAATTAAAAATCGCAATTTTCCACAACCTCCCATCAGGAGGAGCTAAAAGAGCATTACACGGATTTGTCAAATATTTATCCAACACCGGACACCTGGTAGACCTGTATGTCCCGGAAACAGCCAATGAAGAATTCCTACCCCTGAAGGATATGGTAAATGACATGCACGTTTATCCAGTTGGGAAAAGCTGGTTCCGGTCACGGGTGTATTCCACCTTCTCCTACGTACCAGCCATATTCAAACCAATATCCATAAGTAAAGTGGATGACACTGAGAAGGCCATTGCCCAGGACATCAACCAGGGTGACTACGACGTGGTGTTCAGTGAACAGGACCAGTTCGTAATGGCCCCCTACTTCTTGAAGTACATTGAAAAACCAACCGTGTACTACTGCCAGCAGCCACCACGCCGGGAGAAGATCCTGGAGAAGATCTCCGAGGACAAACGAAAGAAAAGACTCTTAGAACCCCTGATTAAAAGATACATAAACCATGTTATAAACAAGGAGATGAACCTGGACCTTAAAAATGTCCAGCACGCAGATTACATCATCGCCAACTCCTATTACTCCCATGAATCTGTTTTAAGATCATACGGGCTTAACTCCTACGTATCCTACCTGGGAGTGGATGTGGATCTCTTCAAACCCCAGAATCAGCAAAGGGAAGACTTCGTCCTATCGGTAGGTACCTGCATCCCACCTAAAGGTTATGATTTCATCATCAACTCCCTGGCCCGGGTACCTGCAGATGTACGTCCCAAGCTGATGATTGTCTCCAACATGGGGGATGAACAATGGAAGGACTACCTCCGGGAAATGGCCACAGGATTAGGGGTGGAACTGGAAATATTAAGGGGTATTGATGATGAAAAACTGGTCTCCCTCTACAACCGGGCTAAAATGGTACTCTACGCCCCGTATCTTGAACCCTTTGGACTGGTGCCCCTGGAGGCTATGGCCTGTGGAACACCAGTAGTGGCGGTGAAGGAGGGTGGTGTACGGGAAACCGTGATCCACAATGAAAATGGATTCCTAACCCAGCGCGATGAAACACTCTTTGCTGATGCAGTGGTGAAACTACTCTCTGATGAGGAGATGGGAACCAGGTTATCAGAAAATGCTCTGGAAATGGTTCAAAGGGACTGGTCATTGGATAGTGCCGGTGAAAGACTGGTGAACCACCTTAAACGGTCCATGGAAAGAATTAATGAATAAAGCTAATTATTAATGAAGAAGGGCTGATTATTTATTCGTTACAGGAAAATCCCCCTTTTTTGGAAAATCCTTATAAAATAGATTCATAAAAACAATGTTTTCAGGAGAAAATATTAAATTGATTATAATTCGGAATTTCTAGAAAAAACAAATTTATTATTAGTGTAAATATAATTAAAGGTAGTGAAAGGAATTTAAATAATAAATTTTATTTGTTTATAAATTGATTAAGTGGAAGATACTATGAACTGGAATGGAAAAAGTGTCCTGATAACCGGAGCAAACGGATTTGTTGGCTCTTACCTTGCAAAAGAACTTTTAGATGATGGTGCTGATGTATACGGTTTCATCCGACCGGAAGACATGGCGGCAATGGAGAAAAACCTTATAGATAAGGGAATCAAGGATAAACTAAAGATGCTGGAAGGAGATCTCACAGATATAACCTCCCTGGCAAATGCCCTTGACGCCTCCCAGCCGGACTACCTCTTCCACCTGGCAGCCCAGTCCTTTGTGGAACTATCCTTCCGCAAGCCACTGGATACCCAGCAAATCAACTGTATCGGCACCGCCAACCTATTAGAAGCTGTACGTATCAAGGACCTGGACACCAAGATGATCTTCGCTGGATCCAGTGAAGAATACGGTATGGTCATATCCTCTGAGGAACAGTACCAGCAGGCACTCAAATCTGGTAAAACAGTGTTCCCTGAACCAGAAACCATACCCGAATTACCAGTTTCAGAATCAAACCCATTAAGGCCAATGTCTCCTTATGCGGTGTCCAAAGTCTACGGAGATCTACTGATGCAGAATTACCACCACTCCTTTGGCATGGACACCGTGGTTTCCCGGGCCTTCAACCACGAAGGAGCCGGACGGGGTATAATGTTCGTGACCTCGGTTATCACCAACCAGATCATGAAACTCAAGTACAGTGAAACCGACCGTATCGTCATAGGAAACCTCAACGCCTTCCGGGACTGGTCCCATGTATCAGATATCATCCAGGGATACCTGGTACTGGCAGCCAAGGGTAAAAGTGGAGAAGCCTACAACCAGGGATCCATGAGAACCAACTCCGTACTGAGTTACATACTACTGGGAATGGAGCAGGCTGGCTGGAATATAAACAGCATCGAAACCATGAAGGGTGAAAAAACCATAGAAAACCCTGCAGAGATCAACAAGGACCCTATCTTCGGTGTTAACTTCGAAAAAACACGGGCGGACCAGGTCATGCTGGAAGAAGGACTGGAATACACCATCCAGGATAAGGGGATCAACGTGAACACCGACCAGGGTAAAGTGGTCATCGAGTTCAACCCGGACCGTTTCCGACCAGCAGAAGTCCCTATGATACTCTCCGATAACCAGAAAATCCAGAAGATCGGTGGAAAAATCCAGTACAGTCTCAGTGATGTAATACAGGACCAGCTGAACTACTTCGACCTTAAAGAAAACCGGGAATAAAAAATCCCCTGATTATTTTCATAGGGGAATAATATTATTATTTTCATCAAAGATAAACAGTATTTCAGAAAGGGAATAAAACCAATTATTTTCAAATAAAAATAAAAAAGAAATAAATTTTTCTTTTTTTTACTGAGATATTATTAAATCACCTTATTAGATTAAATTCAAACCTAAAAAAATATAATAAAATGATCTTTATGCATCCCGAAGTTGCAATAATCCTATTAAACTGGAATGGCTGGCAGGACACCATAGAATGCCTGGAATCACTCTACCAAATCGATTATCCCCACTACAACATCATCGTGGTGGATAACGATTCCCAGGATGATTCACTGGAAAAGATAAGGGCCTACTGTAAGGGTGAAATCGAGGCTGGATCAAAGTTCACCACCTACACCCCCTCTAACAAACCAGTGAAAATATTCGAATTCCAGGAAGATGAACTTGAATCACCCTTCACACTTGATTCTGTGGAGGAAATAAACAATACCTCATCTTCTGGTAAACTGATTCTGATTAAAAACCTGGAAAACTATGGATTTGCCCGGGGGAATAATATTGGGATTAGATTTGCACTGGAAAGCTTAGGATCCCCATACACCCTGCTTCTCAATAACGATACAGTGGTGGATCGGAATTTCCTCCAGGAACTGGTGAAGGTGGCAGAATCTGATGATGAGATCGCCCTGGTGGGTTCCAAGATATACTACTATGACTATCAGGGGAAAGATAATGAAATATGGTGTGTGGGTGGTAAAATAGACCTGAACCACTACCCTGGTCACTATGCAGTACTGGAAGATGTGGATATAAAGTCTCATCAGGGACCAACACTGGATGTGGATTGGGTTTCCGGAGCAGCCATGCTCATAAAGGCCGATAAGGTTCCCTATAACTACCTGGATGAAGATTTCTTCTTCGGTTGTGAAGATGCGGATCTGGCAGTGAAACTTCATGAACAGGGTTTCAAGTCCATAACCGCCCTTAATTCCATAGTATGGCACAAGGTCGGTGCTTCACGGAAGAAGGGTAAACTGGTTAAAACCACACTATCTGAGATTAGAACCAGTTTAAAATTTATTAAAGCCCATAAAAAAGGATATAAACGTCATCTGCCAGTTTATTATTTCCAGATAATTCTTTTCTACCTATCCGCATTTTTCAATAGGTTTTTTTGACATTTACACTTCTAATAATAGCTAAATCAAAAAGTATGACTGAATGGGGTGGGAATAACTTGAATAAAAGTAATATTATGAGGATAGGAATTGTTGGAACACTTGTTTTAATTATTTTAGCATCTGGTTGTATTAGTTCTCCCACCACAGATACTAAAACATTTTCAGATGGTGCTATGAGTTTTAATTATCCATCTGATTTTGATAACGGCACTTATTCCGCAGATGATACAGATTTAAGTTCACCGATGAAAAAAATTAGTCAACTTAACAAAACTGTTCCTAATATACATTATATATTTGTTGAGAAGAATATTAGCAGAATTTCACCCATTGAAGCAAGAGATGGCCTTATTTCTGTGGTTAAAAATTCTTCTGCATACCAGTTAGTATCTAATACAACTGAAACTAACCAGAATGGTGTTGTAATAGAAAAAACATCATATACTACTGAATACATTTTGGGTAGTAAAATAAGGTATAATGACTTGTATTTCAAAATAAACGATAATGTATATCGAATTACAGTATATGGGTCTGATATTGGCACACATGCTCAAAGCATCGAGAGTACTACCAATATCATTTTCCAATCAATAAAATAACTTACAAATTGGAAATTTCATAATAGTACCATTTACGGTCATGAAAACTGGGAGTGAACTTCTTCCATGAAATCAGCAAATGAAATTTTTCAAACAAATCCGCGTGTTTTTACATAAATTATGAAAATCTATTTATAACAATCTTTTATATCGTAATACAGGGGAACTATAAAAATAGCATTTGTTGATGCGGTGTGCAGTCCCTTTCGCAGGCCAGTTGGATGATCATTGATAATTCAAGGGTAGTGATAATTTTAACTGGAATTTAGGCCCTCAGGACAATACGGGGGCAAATGGGTTGGATAATAGGGGATTAAAATAATGGGGAAGAATGGAAATTTAAAATTCATATCCTTAGTTATGGGGATTGTGATTATAGTTTTGTTTCTAGCAGCTTTTTTACGATCTAACTCTCTATTAGACCTATTATTTATTACAATGGGGGTTGCGGTGATTTTGAATGGGTTTTATGGTCAAAATGAAAAATTTACTGGAAAAATTATTTATTTTATGTTTGGTGTTAACTTATTCCAGTGGTTACTTTTGATTAATATCATATTTATCTACCAAATTCATTTAACAGTTTACACCCTTTTTCCTTTAGCCCTTGTTCCGGTGATAACCATCTATTTAATTAGCCAAATTTATAAAAACGACCTAAATTACCCTGGAAAAAATCAAGATAAGAATATACTATTGGCTGACAAGGTGAAAGGAATTTCGATATCAGCGGGATTTGTGGCATTGATCATCGGTTTAACAAGTTATGCATTGTCAATTTCTCCGATATATTTATATGGTAGTTCTATTGGTGTGATGGCTATTGTATATGGGTATTATCGTGAAAATAAAAAATTAAAGTTAACACTTAATTATTTTGTGTCCATGTCTTTTTTAATTTTACTTCAATGGTTGATTGTAATCTTTTTAGTGAGACCAGTTTATGCTTTGAATGAGATTCAATATAACTTGTCCTTCACATTTTCATTACTATTAACTTCTGTTTATCTTGATCAAATTCGTAACAGCCACTTAATTAAAGTAAACTGGCAAGGAATATTCATTGGTAATAAAAAGATATTTTAGATTTAATTTTTGTAAACGAGTGGGAAAAATATGTCGTCAAAAATTGGTTCCATTGGATTGGTACTTATAGTTCTATTTATTATGCTTGGTTCAGGATGTATCTCACAGGATGATATGAAAGAAACTGAATTTAATGGTTTCACGTATCCAATCTATTTATTATTTAATATATTTCTTTAAGAACTAAAAGGATAAGAATTAAAAAGAATTGTCTTATGGATGTGGATATTTTGTCTGAAAATTTAATTTCTCAAGAAGATGGAAAAAATAAATTATGGCCAATTCTTTTATTCTTTACTATTATTGCAACTGTTTTAGAACTTATGAACTTAACAAACTCCAATGTGGGAATTATTGACTTCATATACATAGGACTGGCTTTTTTAGTATTATATTTTTCACGAAAAAAAAATTCTTGGATTCAAAAACATCAGCGTGAAATTAATATAATAAACTTTATGGGTCTTATAATAATAACTATAAGAGTCTTAATGATTTCTTCAGTATAATAATGAGGGTTCTATTATTTTATAATCAGTTTGAATGAAATAAGTAGAAGTACACATTTATGGAAAAAATTGTTTATATAATATAATCAAGAAGTAATGGAATAATTAGGAGACTATTATGTTAGAGCGCTATTATGCATACAAATTAGTTGTTTTATTTGGTTTATTTCTTATAATAAGCGCAATATGGGATATATAGTTATAGAAAAACGGGTACTATAAAAGGGGAACTTTATTCTATGAAAGGTAGATTATATGCTACAATTTTTACGTTGATAACCGGTATTATTTTTGTTTTATGGCCCTACTTATAATGAGATCTATGTGATGAGATTATAACATCAAAATGGTCAATTAGAAAACGTGTTTAGATGAGGTTAAGGACAATCACTCTAAATTACATTAAATATAATTGTATTTAGGATGTTAAAATATGTCACCAAAAATTAGTTCCATTGGATTAGTGCTACTTGTATTGATTGTTATAGTTATTTCGGATGCACCTCACCAAATGGTATAAAAGAAACTGAATCTGGAACTGTTAAATATTTTGAGGGTAGAAACATAGCTTTTGATGCTCCCAATACATGGTATAGTGGTATTCTAAAAAATTCAAGTGGGTACCTGTTTTCGATATATATTCCCCCAACCGAAAATAATTCGTATACAATTGATTTTTACGCAGGTTATTCCAATAAAACTTTGTTTGAAGCTGTTACTCCCTTTAGGAATGAGGTTAATAGTGCTAATTGGACCATAATATCAGAAAAAGAACTTACAGTAGATGGTCTTCCAGCTTATCAAATGGAAGTACTTAATCAAAATGGAACACTAATATCAACATTCGTCGTGAAAAATGGAGTTGTTTATGGTATTTATGCTATTCCCCGCCCAAATAGCAATCTTACCAGTATCGAACCAGACCTAGAAATGGTATTAAACACTTTTCACACATATAACTATTTATTTAAATTATGAACGGATTTTTTGACTTGGTTGCAAGTGATCTGGGAAAAAAATTCCAATATTCTTATTTAGTATAATTTTCACATATTTTTCATGGGCCTATTTAATCAATGGTGGGGATTGCCAATAGCACTGTTATTGCTTGCTGCCGTTGCATTAGGAAGCAGCTCTCACAATCCGCCTAATTATGAATACAATACTTCCAATTCAACTTTTCAAATTGGCTCCTCATGGTGGGAATTTGATGAAAGCAATAGTACCCGCAATTCATTGATGTTTGATAATCTTCGAAGTCTTGGTGTATTTCATTATCTTACTCTCAATCTGACGCAATATACTAACAGTTCCACCTTTGATTCAGAATATCAAGATTCAAAAAGAACATCGGTTAATCGAACGGTTTTAAACACTGATAACACCTTTGTTGCAGGAATACAAGTAAACTTTATTAACACCACTGATGTAAGCAGTAATAAAACTATCCAGACCTATTATTTTCAAAAAAATGGTAAATATTTTTCAATACAAATTGGAGGGAGTAGTGATACTGTAAACGAATTTAACGATAATTCAATCAGATTTACCCTAGAATCAATAATTTCTACGATTAAGTAAATAAGTAATATTTTATCTTTACTGCATAAATTAACACACTTGGGACTTGCACACTTGCCACAGTCATGATGAAGAATCAATGAATTGTTTTGATAAAGCATTAAAAATAGACCAAAATGATGTTGAGGCATGGAGTGATAGAGGAATTGTATTAGTAAAACTTGATAAACATCAGGAAGCATTGCAATCTTTCAATAAATCTTTAGAATTAGATCCTACTTTTGAACCTGCTTTAAATGGCAAAAATGAGATTTTAGAAGCTAAAAAATAATACTGGACTATTTTTTTAGCTAAATTAAGTAAAATTCTGTTTAATGAAAAACTGACGCATACTTAATTAGTATGGAAAAATGCAATTCGGTGTTCCTTATCAAAGTTGTGTTTACAAAAAAATGGTTGATTTTGTCGACTTATGGGGAAATGAATTAAAAGTGATAAATCGTTTTTAATGTGAAATATAGGATTAAAATAACTGCGAAGATAAGTAACTCACGAATCTGTAATTTCTTTCTCGTTGCGGTTATTTTTTGGTCTTGTGAGTTTTCCCCTGCATCTAGTAAGTCCACTTTTGTCTTACTTTCCGGATATTTATCTAAATCTTCACCACACTTATAGCAAAAACGCGCCTTATAACTGTTAGTAGTTTCACAGTTAGGACAAAATTTTCTTAGATACTGTTCTCTGTATACCATATTCTTTCCATTAAATTTTGGTATGATTTAATCAAATATTAGAACTGTGGTAGTGATGAACTTGCATTTCCCCAATTTTCCACAACTTTCCCGGTTATTGTTTTATTATTCTTTCTTCAGAGAATATCCAACAGCACTCTCAAATCCATTTACCATATTAACGTAACGGAATCGTTCCTGGATAATTTTATAGGATTCTAGACCCATTTTATGTGCCAGGTTATCATCTTCCAGGATCTTATCCATGCACTGGGCCAGTGCACTGGCATCCTTTTCAGGGACCATGAACCCATTTGCACCGTCATGGATCATGTCACTGGCTGCACCAACTGCATCAGTGGCAATCACCGGATTTTTAAAGTACATGGCCTCGTTCAACACCAGCACCCATGGATCACCAATCCCGTAGGTTATGGAGGGCACCACCACCAGGTCACTCAGCATATAATAGGAATTTAACTCTTCCTGGGCCACATTCCCGGTGAATATCACCTTATCATCCAGTTCCAGTTCCAGGGTCATGCCTTCAAGTTCTTCCCGGTAGTCCCCTTCTCCAGCGATCAGGAGAATTGCATCTTCACTGTGGTTCATGGATAATGCTTCCAGCAGGTACTGGACTCCTTTCCTCTTTATGAGCCGGCCAACATAGAGGATGACCTTCTTACCTTCCAGGTCCAGTTTTTCCTTCAGATCTTCTGACCTTTGAGGGTCATCTTCATGGAGGGTTTGGTTACTGACATTGGGCATGATAAATATTTTTTCAGGGTGTGAACCTAATTGGAGGAAGTATTCCTGGTGTTTACTCCCCGGCACCACAATGGCACTGGAAGTTCTTACCATCCATTTTATCAGGGGCTTGATTAGTTTGGATTTTAGGGATGTGTCTTCCCATGCCCAGTCTTCCCTCCAGAGGATTATGGGTTTCCTCCGGAGCCAGGCCACAGTATAACAATAAATAGTTTCCAGTATCTCGGGGATGCTGTCCCAGCTACCACCCACCACCACATCATATCTATGGAAGGCTCTTCTAATCAGCCCCCATGCTATTCCCAGGTGATTTGTTAGGATGACTTGGTTAATATCTTCCATACCCTCAATGTTCTCATGATCTTCCAGGCCGTAGATATCCCTGGAGACCTGCATATGGGTGAAAAGATATTCAATTTGATAGATCTGGTCAAGGGCCCTGAAAAAGGGTATACGATACCACATGGCGGTGTTGTGGATGAATAATATCTGGGTCATAGGTAAACCTCGGCATAGTGGTTATCGTAGATCCTGCTTTTACCCTGGAATAGGAAACTGAAGTTAAACCAGTCACTGATTACCTCCAGGGTTTCGTAAACCTTACCTTCACGTGTACCCATAAATCCCAGGTAAAGGTAGTCCGGTATGGTCCTGTTTTTATCGAAGTTTATTCCCCGGGCCCGGTAAATATCAATATTCCCCAGCATCAGCCGGGAACCACCAATGGAGTCTGCATATATTTTCAGGTCATCCTGACTGTAATTATCCAGCCACTGGGAGGCAATTACTTCCTGGTCGTAGATAAACAGTTCTCCCCGGATAATCCCGGTATTATCGTATTCTGCAGAGTAGGGTATCCCATAGAAATGGTACTGGAGATGGTTTCCCACCACAAAGAGGGATAATAGGAGCACCAGGAATATGGCTGGCTTCCATTGTGGTTTTCTAATCACCTTAGAGAACTTCATAACCCCCACCACAAATAGAGGTGCGGTGAATATTAAAAGCTGGAAGAAAAGACGGTCCGCCCCATAAAAGAATGACACACCAGGCACGATTATGAAAAGAGCCAGGAGAGTAACTGAGAGTAGTATTCCCAGTATGAACTCATCACCCAAAATACTCCTCCACTTTTTACGGTCCAGGATAACTGCAAAAATCCCGATCCCCATCATGAGGAAGACTGCATCGTTTACAATGGCACTGATGGTGTTGGGTAATGATTTAAGGCCAATCCCCAGAACACTTAACACCAGTGCATCCCGGCCTCCACCAACTCCTCCACCACTGCCCCCTGCAATTCCGGCGGTGGCAGCCACCACATCCCCGGCAGCATTGAACTGTACCTTTGCGTAGATCAGGAACCACACTGCCAGGAACAGGAGGTAGAGTATTATGAGATCGAAATTCTTGAAATCAAGTTTCCTATCCTTAACCAGTCCCTTAAGGAAAGGTACCAGTAACAGGGGAACTAAGAGTGCCAGGGCAACATAGGATGTGGTGTAATGGGACATTATCAGTGAAAATATGAATATGAGGAATAGAACCTTCCTTTGCACCAGTTTTTCCAGGTAACCATCAAATAAAACCATCACCGCCAGGAAAAAGAAGAGAATGGCTATTTCCTGACGAACCGCACCAGTCAAATTAATGAAGAATATCTGGAATGTGAATAAAAGACCGGCACAGAAGGCGTACTGGATTTTGAAATATTTCTTGGAAACCAGATACACCAGCAGGGGAATAACTGATCCAATGATACTGTAATATAATTTGAAAACATATTCACCGCTAATATTACTGATAACCTGGTAAATAGTGGGTAGTATGGTTATGTCCAGGCAGGCATTGTAGGGATTGTAGTAACGGTTAATATCCCAGTGAAGGTTGGATAGAGTTAACTGGAAAGAGTAGTATTCAGCATGCACATCCCGGCCCATGATATGGTTGGAGGTCAGCCCGTGCATCAACAGCAATCCCAGTCCAATCAACCACAGGGAAACCGGATATGTTAATGGGTTAATCCGGTCTTTAAAGTAGAATATAACCACTAAATAGGCAGCCATCAGGAAGAACATCACCATGAGGATGATATTATTCTGATAACTGTTCATCAGATAGGTTCCCAGAACTGCCAGAACCGGGAAAATAAAGGGGAATAATATTAGTGATAAGAATCCACTTCCAGGATTCAATTTGAAGTTAAAAATATCCCCCATACGGAATGATTCCTTATTCAAACGGTAGTCCAATAGGCACAGGATTACAACCTCAAGGTTAAGGGCTATTAAAACCGGTTCAACAGCTAAAGGTTTCAAGATAAAAGGATGCAGGGTGTTAAGCAGGAATCCAGTGAATATGATTAGGGTGATGCTCAGCCCTACACTTATAACAAACTTTTTAAGAAATTCCAGATCATGAATCCTTAAAACATTGATAATGAGCATTCCCGGGACGATAGTGAAGAATAGGAAGGGAACTGCCTGTTTAAGGAGATCCAGATTCAGTATAATGATCAGATCAGTTACCAGGAGAGCTATTAGCACTGATAAAAGCCACTCAAACCGGTTAAAGTTATTAATTTTGGTTAACGCTCTGTTAATCATGGTATCCTGTTGTAATATTAGTTCAATGAGTTAAATATTCAATTTCCCTTTTTTTTGTTATTATTAGTTAGAGTCTGGTATATATCTTCAAAGGCATGGAGATAGTTTTCCATACTGTACTGGGCTGCTGATTCATAGGCACCTTCCTCAAGTTGGGTTAGTGACTGTGGATCATTAATTAACCCCTCCAGTATTTCCCTTAACTCATCAGCATCTCCAGCTGTGAAGAGGTAACCGTTCTGGTCATCTTCAATTAACTCAGGTATACCACCAATTCTACTGGCTATAACCGGGGTGCTGCTGGTTAAGCTTTCGTAGATCATCATAGGGGAATTATCGTAACATATGGATGGAAGCACAGCCAGGTTAGTCTTCTGGTATGATTCCATGAGACTATCCCGTTCCAGGTAACCGTGGAAGATAATCCGGGGGTCATCACTGGCCATATCTTTGAATTCTGTCTCATCAATGCCTTTACCATAGATATGTAACCTTACCCAGTCACTTTCAATTTTCCGGAAGGCCCTGATCAACACCTGAACTCCCTTAATACGGTTCAAACCACCCATATATGAGATATCAATGGTTTCATAGTCCTTGGTTAGTCTTTCAGGGGTAAGTTCAATACCCAGAGGTATTTTCGAGGTTCTGGTGTCAGTGAAGAACTGGGATGACTTTAATTTATTGATTATGAACTCGGAGGGGGCGGTTAACCAGTCCACCTTCCCCTTGATCAGCCTTCGCTGCAGGTTACTGTATAAGTTGCATATCATCTGGGGGTCTTCACATATCTCCCCATTTCCGTGTAACAGGTTGGCCCGGGGACAGATCAGGGAACAGTCATGGGCCGTGAATACCAGGGGAATACCACATTCTGTAACCGAGCTAAACACAGACATGGAAAACCCTTTATAATTATTAACATGCACTATATCAGGTTTTTCTTTCACCAGGATGTCTTTGACTTTTTTATGGGAGTTGGGATTCCAGATATCCATGGCATGCCACAGTGCCTTGTTAATGGCTGGTTTATCCTGGTGATCATATAAGGTGTAAAGGTTCCATGGATTGACACGGTACACCTTCACCCCGTTCAAGGTTTCCACGGATTCTTCCTTCTGGGGGTTGGTGGTGATTACCATAACCTGGTAACCCTTCCCGGATAGGCCTTCGGCTAACTTGGCCACAGTTATCTCTGCCCCACCAATGATGTGGGGAGGGTACAGGTTGGAAACTATGCAGATCTTCATAATAACTCCTGGTAAATCTCATCAGTCAGCATGGCCACCCTCTTCCAGGTGAACTTATCCTCCACCACACCCCTACCTTTCTCTCCCATTTCCCGAAGATCAGGGGAAGATAACAATTTAATAATCCCTTCAGCAAGAGCATTAGGATCCTTAGGTGGTACTATTGCTCCTAAACCTTCTTTTGCTATTTCATCGGAAACCCCTACGATTTCAGTGGTGATCACTGGTTTTTCACAGGCCAGTGCTTCCAGGGCCACTATACCAAACCCTTCCTGAGCCGAGGAGATGGAGGGGAGGGCAAAGATCTGGCAACGGTTATAGTAGGCCACGATCTCCTCTTCAGGTATGAAACCATGAAACTCCACATTATCCTGGATACCCAGTGATTCAGCCATGGATTTATAATGTTCTAAAAGGGTTCCTTTCCCCCCAACTATGAGTTTTATATCCTTTATTTCTTCTTTAACAATTTTTATTGATTCTAAAAGGTAATCCAGACCTTTATAAAGGTGGTAGTCATCCAGTAGGCTGAGGAAGAATACACTGTTCTTTTCAGTTTCCACATCCAGGGGTTTGAAACGGTCCACATCAACCCCTACTGGTACGACCCGGACTTTATCAGCATATTTGGATAGGTAGGGGGATGTTTTAATGTAATCCTCCTGGATTATTATGATACGGTCGGCCTGTTTAAGCAGGAACTTCAGGAAGGTTTTGTTGTAGAATCTGGCAATGTTACTGGCCGCTCCACTGGCCACAATGTCATTATAGTAGTTCAGTACCAGAGGTTTACCCTTGAGTTTGGCGTAGAAGGCACTCCAGTCTGCAGTCCAGGGTGTGGGTAGGTGAGTGTGCAGGATGTCAAAATCTTCCCCCGGGATTTTAAAGGGTAAGGTTGGTGTGAGGTTGGTGTTAGCAATTTTCGCAATGTAGGGGAGCCTTTCTACCATTATATTGTTAATAACCTCTTCCTTCGGTGAATGAGGTTCATTGGCACAGATTACCTTCACTTGGTGTCCCATTTTAACCAGTTCCTCTGATAAGTGGTAAACATAGTTCTCCACCCCTCCAATGAATGGATAAAACCTAACTGGTGTCTGTAATATCTTCATATCCTGCTCCTTAATCTTCTAATCTCCTTAATCCCTTTATATCTTTTTTAATTTCTAATTTTCTTTAATTTTCCAATCCCTTTAATCTTCTTATCCCTTTAATCTTATAATTTTTTTTTAATCTTTTAATTTCCTTTATTCATCCAATCCCTTTAGTCTTATATTTCCTCAAATCTTCCATCCCTTTAATGATCTAATCCCCTTTGATCTTATTATCCATTTAATCTTCTAATCCTATATTAAAGGGGCTTTGGTGAATGTTAACGTATTTCTTTTATAAATTCTCATAATTTTTATTATAATTGAGTATAAAATTGTATTTAATTATTCTAAAACGTTGCCCATATATTCTTTTAAGTTTCCAGGCTTTCTTGGTAGAATTTCTCCAGATTCTGGATGATTTCATCCCAGTCATATTGCCGGGCAGACTCAATACAGGGTTCTTCCATTTCCTTACTCTGCTTGAGGGTTTTGATTATTTTATCTGCAAGATCCTCGGAACTGGCATGGGCAACGAAGCCATTTTTACCATTTTCTATTAGGTCCACCGCAGCATTAAGGGGGTTATCAATAACCACCACTGGTAAACCACAGGCATTGGCCTCCACCACCACCATACCAAACCCTTCCCTCTGGGAGGGTAGGACAAATATCTGGGAAGACTTAAAGCACGAAATAAGGTCGTGGTGTTCATCTAAAAATCCTTTAAACTCCACACTGTCCTCCAGGCCCAGTTGTCTGGTTAACTCCCTTAAATTCTCCTCTTCTGGCCCTTCACCCACAATGAGGCAGTTGATCTTTCCCAATGACTCTTTAACATGGGTTAAGGAATTGATGAGTAAATCCACCCGCTTATCATTGATCAGCCTTCCGGCATAGATCACATCTACTTCTTTCTTGGGTTCTCCTTTGATTTCTCTGATTTCCTGGAAATTTATCCCGGGTGGTATGATCACCGCATCTTCCACTCTGCGAGCTTTCTGCAGCTCACGGTCGGTTTTGGGGGAGATGCTGATGAGCCTGTTACTCAGGTGCAGGGTTACCTTTTCCACTAATTTCCCAAAGAAGCCGAGCTTTCCCAGGTACTGGTACCAGTAGTCACCCCATACTTCCAGTAGGGTTATCACCAGTCTGGATTTACCACGCATGGCGTGCTGTTTGGCCACGAAACAGGAGAAGAAGGGGAATCCCTGGCAGTCCACAATATCAAAGTTTTCCCGGTTTAAGACCGGGAAGAGTTTCCAGGCGAATAAGAGGGCTTCTTTAATTGATCGTTTATCATCCTGGTAGAGTTCCATGGGTTGGCCCACACCGTGGAGATGTATTCCATCATAGATCAGGTCACCTTCCTCTTCTTCTGGCCACCACCATCCCCAGGAGTAACAGTGCACCTCGTGTCCCTGGTGGGCTAAACGTGTGGCCAGTTCATACACCCTTTTTTCTGCTCCTCCGGTGACCCATGGGTACATGGCATCATAGATAAAGGCGATCTTCATAATTAACCTCAAATATAGTGGATTAATAGAAATAGGTTTATTGTTATTTAAGTTATTTTATTATTAAAAGATTTTGCTTAATATAAACATCTAAAAAAGGTTGGTACTTACCAGAAAAAGGGAAAAGGGTTGCCTCACCTTAAACGGGTTAATGGTTTTTTCACCTTAAACTGGTTAAAGGGTTTCCTTACCTTAAACCTTTTTTTCCTCTTTATTCAGTAACAGTAGGCTCAGGAACATTCCTGAGAATATGGTCTGGATTCCCAGAATGGAGAATATCATGGACATCATGGTGGTCTGCACCTGGGAAAGTGGTCCGAATCCACCGGTGGTCCAGTTGTAAATAACGTATAATCCCATTATTACCCCGATTGCTAGGAAAACCACACCCAGTAATAGTTCATTTTCCAGAGAATGGTAGTTCATCAGTTTTTGGGATAGGGATGAGCTTCGTGAGAAACCGTAGGCTGCTCCGAAGGCTCCGAAATATAGCCAGGATAGGAGTAACTGGTATCCGATGATGAGCAACATACCTCCCAGGATAATGGAGTGCATTCTGGATATTCCCTGCACCCATACCACCAGGGTAAGCACAATCCCCACGATGAGGGCAATAATACCTGGTATTAGGAGGAATGGGCCGGGCCGGTATAACATCATGAACCGGAGGTGTCTCCATCCATCGGAGAATGAGCTGAGTTTTGATTCACCCTCACGGGGGTAGTAGGTGATGGGGACTTCGGCTATCTGGAGCTTCTGACGGGAGGCTTCAATAACCATTTCTGAGGCAAACTCCATACCAGCAGTCTTCAGATCCATCTTGTTCAGGGCTTCCCTGGTCATGGCCCTCATTCCACAGTGGGCATCTGAGATCCCGGTGTGGAAGAGTGCGTTTAAAACCCAGGTGAGGAAGGGGTTACCTATGTACTTGTGAAGGGCGGGCATGGCACCGGGTCTTATGTCTCCCTTTAACCGGGAGCCCATAACGAACTCGGCATCGCCTTTAAGAATTGGTTGGATGAATTCGGCCATCTCATCAAAGGGGTAGGTTCCATCTGCATCCCCCATAACTATTATATCACCCTGGGCTTCTTTAAAACCACGGCGGTAGGCATTACCATAACCCCGTTTGGTTTCCAGAATAACCCGGGCTCCGGCTTCAGAAGCTTCTTCAGCGGTATTATCAGTAGATGCATTGTTAACGACTAGTATTTCTGTTTCTAGTCCTATATCATTGAGTTTTTTGATGGGCACTGTTCGGACAGTTTTGCCCACAATTCCTTCTTCATTAAGAGCGGGGATAACAACAGAAACTTTCATAGAATCACTTTACAATTATTAAAAAGATTATTTAACTTAGTTTTTCATCTTATATAATTATTATACTCTTTACCTAATAATGGATAGAACTTGTTTTTATATTATATTCATTGAATTACAATCCAGGGGATATTTTATTATTCCCTGTAAAAATTCCGGGGTGAAACCATCAATAATCCACCCTGCACACTATGAAATCCTGGTTTTCATATACTTTGGTGGCGTAGTCTGGTTTTATCTGGTCAAAGTGGGTGGTGATGTTCTGGCTGAAGTAGTACAGGGGGAAGAATTCTGAGTTGATACTCATAACTCGTAGCCAGGAATCCTCATCTGGAACCACCAGTCGCTTATCATATACAAGATAACCAACCCCATCATCTTTAACGGTTTCCAGGGTCATGTTGGGATAGGTCTTAATGGAATAGAATTCAAAGCCGTAGTTCATGGGCATCTGGGCCTTGCTGGTTAGGAACATCCCGGTGAACTGGTTGGAGATCACCAGGGAACGGCTCTTGTTTCCGTTTTCATTGAACCAGCTAGCCAGGTCCACCTCTGCATCTGAGGGAGGGGCTATCTGCACATTACCAAACTCATTTTTAACACTGAATACTGAAATATCCGGATCAGTAACTGTTAACACACTGCTTACCATGGAAAGGGCACAGATTGCTATTAAAATTGTGGTTCGAACCTTTTTTGAGGAAAATCTGGGATAGTTTTTAAGTTTCTGGCAGGTGATGTGTATTCCGTATCCTCCCAGTAGAGATAGGGGTATGAGGAGGTATATGAGCACCCGGTAGGTGATGACGTTGATACCGAACCAGTAGGCGTTGCTTAAGAGGATCATGGCGATGATCCAGGCCAGGATCACGTTGTCTTTCTGCTGGTGTCTTTTAAGGGCAAAAACTCCTCCAATGGTGGCGAAGACCAGCACCATGATTCCCAGATTACCCAGGTAACTGTAAATTCCCAGGGGACGATTGAAGGTTAGGGATGTGCTCATACCGGTAATGGCAGTTATTCCCTGCTGCCACAGGCTTCCCACAACCTGGGGGGCAACCACCAGGAGACCAATAACCCCCAGGATCCCCAGAACTATTAATATCAGGAAAAAGGATAAAAAGTTCCCCAGGGCCTTAAAATTCCGGTAAACAACCAGTTCCATGATGGTGATACTGACGATAGCCAGAACCAGGCACAGGGTAGCAGCCTGATGAGTGGCCATAACCAGCAATAACAAAATACCACCCAGAATAGCTATTTTAAAGTCTTTTTCCTTGAGGGAATGGTAATAAAAGTATACAGCCAGGGGCAGGAAGACTAGAGCCAGGTTCTCAGGGAGGGTGAGGATCATCCGCCCCATTAACATACTGGATAACATTAAAAAACCAGCACCCAGTCCGGAAATATTCCCGTAAAACTTGTAAGCCACGTATGAAACTGATAACACAATGGATGCTGCTAGTACTGGTTGCAGGAATCTGGCCACCTGGAAAAAGTCAACACCCAGGCCAGTGCCAATGGCTGCGATGAGGAAATGGAATAATGGTGGGTACCCTATTTTTTGACCGGTAGGGGCGTTTAAAAGTGGGGTGATAGTGGTGAACCCATTATGGGCGTAAACCTGGGCATACTGTATATGGTAAATAATATCCCATCCCAGGGGCCACTGGTATTTAAGGGTGGGTATTAGGGCTATGATAAGAGCAGCTATTGCTGGTAAGAATATTAAATTTCTTTTATTGTAAACTCGACTGTAATCCATGTGATTTTCACCATTAAAACGGATTATTATTGGGTATGAAATGATTTGATAGGTATTTAAATAATAATAGCATTATCAGATTCTAATAGGAATTATTTAATCATAATATGAATTTTTGGATAATAATATGAATTTTTGGATAATAATATGAATTATTCAATTATAAGGGGGATTATCTGATAATAATGAGTTACCAGTATAAAGGGAGTATTCTTTAAAGGTTTTTTTTAAATATCCAAGAAGTATTATTTATTTTTTAGGGACTGCCACGGTAAAAGAAGATGTAGGCCAGTACCATTATGATGATGGCACCCAGCACTGCAATGGAAACCATGCTTTTATCATTGCCAAAGACAATGGGGATAGGGCCGATTAAAATCACACCCCCGGTACTCACCTTCCCACCTTCGCTGCCTTCAGTCTTACCTGATGATAGGAAGGCCGTGCCAATGAAGATAAGCAATATGCCTAGAATTACAGCGGCAATACCCATGAAAATAATGGTTTCTCCCTTGATCATGCTCTTCCACTTTTTCCTTTAAATTGAGAGTATAATCTCTTAAATTTTTAATTCGTGTATAAAACTATGTTGATATTATATTGTTTAAAAGTATTTTAAGATTTAAGATCATTTATCATCTTTTAAAATTCGGAATTCCACTTTATCATCATCATTTTCTCTTTTTTCTATAAGTTTAAGGGATAGCATCAGATCTAAACAATCCTCTATACTATTGGGTTGTTGATTAGCTTTACCTGAACCTGAATTTTTATTTAAATGGGATTTATCCCTTTCTGACAGGTAGTCAATTTCCAAACTATACACCTCTGACTCCCTAATTGAATCAGTGGTAATCCAATCCCCCGCTTTGCACAGGATGTTGTAGACGTTCATTGAATTTATAAGGTTACTTTTCAGGGTTTCTTCAATTTCAACTTCCCTGATTTCTCCTTTAATTTCACTGGCCAATAATTCGATACTGGACACCTCATTGGGTGGCACAATGAAGATTACTTGAATCTCTTCAGATAAAAAATAAGATCCTCTACTCTTCTGGAGATAGTTTTCCTGGATTAACAAGCCCCCCACATCATCCACATGCTCTGCCAGGAGTTCGAACTTGTAAACCCCACCACTGAAATGTAATATCTTGTACATAATCCTCTGATTATTATATATCGTGCCGGAGTTGTACATAAAATTTCCGAGTTACTTATCCCGTTAAAATTAAAATGGGAAATTCTTACTATTATTGGTAAGGGGGATTAAATGATTAAAAGGGATGAAAAATATCAACTGGTTTTATAATTAAGTAGATCTGGTGTTCCCTTTATGTTTCACTTATAAAATGAGTTTTATCAATTTAAGGTTTATTAATAAAAAGCTTATTAAAATGAAGATGTAATTGGATGTTAAAAAATAAATAAACCGCATATTCAAGATATACGGTATGATTGGTGAATCATTTCATTAAAATTTCATCAGGCCTGCAAATGGCAATTCCTTTATCTTCACCCAATTCTTCGATCTGGATTACCCAATCAGTGTTTTCATCATGATACTGGAGGCTTAATCCATCACATAACTCACGGGAAATTCCATGGGTAAGTTTATCTGGGGATTTTACACCACTCATACCTTCAAATTTCTCACCATTGGAACCTAATCGTACTGTGAACGATTCTTCTGTATTTATTTTTAGGGATGCAAGTTTTGTGATGTTGGCTATCAAATCGTCAGTGGATGATGGCACCACAGAGTCCAGGGGAACTATACTTTTAATGGCCACTGTTGGAGTTTGCTGGAATTGTTTAATGACTTCTAATGGTTCTGTATCAAGTTCTACCGTAACTGTATGGTAGAACTCCGATTCCATAATATAAAACCATACTCCCATAGCTTCCAGTACCTTTTTTAACTCTTGTTGTCCTCTAATTTCTGGATAGTTTTCTTTAAATTCATGGTTATCAAATTTCTTATTGTTTTCGAATTTCACCAGTAAAACATACCGTTCATCTCTTTTTTTTGTGTTCTGATTTTTTCTCATGTGAACCCCCTCCCCTCTCTACGTGCGATAAGTTGTGAGATAAGTATTAATAAGAGTAGGATCTTAATAAGTTTATGGATTTATCTATTACTGTTGATGAGTTGGCAACAGTTAACATCGATTTTGTGATCTCCATGTTCATCCTCCTGGTCATACTGGGCAGTGTCTTAAGCATTGCTGGAGGCCGATTAGAAACTGTGGAAAAAGCAGAAGAAATGATACAGGCACGTTCCGTATCTGAAAAAGTTGCTTCAGCAATTGAAGAAGTTTATTCAGGAGGAGAAGGTCACCAAGTGGAGATTGAAATGCCCTTGGATATCAAAGGGTCCTACTACCAGGTTAATGTTAATCAATCGGGTGTTCTGGTGGAAGTTGGAGGTTGGGATGCATATTCCTATTCTTTTCAAAAAAAAATATCCAGTTATAACTCCAATCAGTCGGAAGTTACTCTGTTACCCAATAGAACTTACACATTTCGAAATGTTAAAGATGGATACAGTAATAAGGTGGTAATATTTTGAATCGGCTAATTTTATTACTCGATACATCATTTGGAATAGAAATTATTAACATTTCGAATAAAATTCTGCAGTAATTCAGTGGTGACCATTTAATTTGGAACCATCTCCCAATCGTATTTACAATTAATGATGCTATTTACTTGGAGGATGTTATGTACTTAAGGGATTCTTATTACGGATGGTGATCATTTAATTGGAGGGTGTTTATGAACTTAAGGGATGCTTATTTACGTGGATGGTGCTCATTTACTTAGATCTTGATTATTAAGTTGGATGCTGCTAATTAATGGGGGGTGTATGAGTTGAAGTTAGATATGGATGTTGATCATATGGATGTTAAAGGCCAACTTCCCATTGAATTTTTAATGATTTTAGGAGTAAGTATTATCTTTTTAACCCCCTTTATCCTGGGCATGGGTAATGGTAATGAACTCAATCAGGCCATGAGCGCAGCCCGCAGCGGGGCGTTACAGGGTGCCTTATCTGATAGTTTTGCGGTGTATCCCCATGCGACTTTTAAAGATTATTCCACAGAACACCCCCGACTCCTCCATCCTTCAGGAGTTAAAATAACTAGGATCAGCTACTTAAATCAGGGATTTCATCAGGATTATCAGAAAACCAAGATCCAGTTACGAATCCATGCAACATCACCATCAGTCACCGGAAAAACAGAAAGGAATTGTTTAGGGGATCGGATTAATTTTAATGCCCGGAAAAAAATAGCTCAATCATTCAAAACCGAAAATCTTACAAACGCCCTGTATAACCCTGCATTTTCAGATAAATATGTATTCACCACTGCCGATGTCCAGTGGGATTGATAGATTGTTACGTCTTAGATTGTTTTGTTTTTGATTGTTTTGCCAATTAATAGCGGTTTAGATTTGGATTTTTACGGAGAAATTGATGGTTCTATCAACTTGGTTTCATTGACCTTGGTTTTATCAATTGATTTGATTTGAAATTTCAAAATTATACTGATAAATCTTACATTTTTTTAAAATACTTAAAGTTTTTTTAAGATTCATAAAGAAAATTTAAAACCATTTGAAGAACAATTAAATAATAGGATATTTAGTGAACTATCAAAAATGGGGATATGATATATCTAGGTGGTGATTTTTTGATCATCATGAAGGTGATGTTTTAACCATTCCTGGATTTATCAGAACTGATATTTTTGATTTAATATGGTAAGTAATCCAATTTCAGGATTTAAATTATATGGACTTAATTAGCGTGTAGAGAGCCGAAAATATGGGGGAAATGTATGGCTAAAACTAAAAAAGAAGAGCTGGATGATGTTTTAACAACCCTTATGCAAGTGGGGCAGATAAAAGCATGTGGTATAGTTTCTAAGGAAGGACTTTTAATTAACTCCCGAACACCTCCAGATGTTGATGCACGAATTTTCTCTGCATTGTGTTCCACCATTATGGGAGCAGCAGAAGCAGCATCTGGACAGATGACCACCGGAGCAGTTAGTCAAATATCAGTTAAAACAGAGAAAGGAACCATAATTTTAATCCCAGCAGGTCAAAAAGCTATCCTAACTGCTTTAACTGAGCCAGAAGCTCAGTTAGGGTTGATTTTCTTTGAAATGGAATCAATTGCCCAGGAAGTAATCCAGATCATGGGTGGGATGTAGATGAAGAAAACTCACATTCCCAAGCTGGATGATTTTCTGGGAGGTGGGATACCCCCAGGATCATCGGTGCTATTCTATGCCGATCCTGGAGTTGAATGCGAGGCTTTTGGTTATCAAACCCTACAGGGTAGACTTGAAGATGGTGATTATGGTTTCATTTTTACCAATGTTACTGAACCAAGTTCCATAATCTATGAGTTTGAGAAATTTGGATGGGATCTTGCAAAGAGTGTGGATGAGGGAAAGGCATTCTTTGTAGATGGTAGCTCATATTTCATAGGGGCTCCAGTTACTGGTAAATACGGGATAGAAGATTACTCAGAAATTGAAGAAGTTGTTCTTAAGGCCATTGCCGATGTTCCGGATGGATTGGGTGTTATAAATAATCTTTCAACCCTCATGGATTATATGGATGATGAAGAGACAGTCCGTATCATAAATAAATGGAACCAATTTGCTGAAGAGCAGGGCACTATTTTACTCTACATATTTACGGAGTGGGATTATGAGGAGGAGTTGATTCAAAAAATTAAGGACTCCATGGACTGTTTAATTAACCTTAACACCATTGAAGAGAGGGTGATTATTGGGCAGGGATTCATGGTTACCGGAGCCTCCTGGATAACACCATCTGAGAATATGGTTCTTTTTAATATTTTACGTCCCGGTGGAGTTAAGATATTCATCCCCAAAATACTGGTCACCGGACCATTCAATGCCGGTAAATCAAGTTTTGTTAAAAATATCACCACTGATTCTGTATCTGTGGATCGAATGGCCATGGGTCAGGTTCCCACCACAATTGCCATGGATATTGGCCACATGGAATATAAAGGTTTCACTGCTGATGTTTTTGGAACACCAGGGCAGGAACGTTTCGACCTCATACTGGATGTATTATCCAAAGAGGCAGTGGGAGCATTTATTCTGGTGGACTCCACAGCCCCCAAAACCTTCCCCCGGGCCAAGGAAATGATGAAAAAATGCAAAGCTGAGGCTATACCCAGGGTTATAGTGGCTAATAAACAGGATCTTCCTGATTCACTTTCACCAGAGGAGATAAGAAAGGTTATGAACATTAACCCGAGCATACCCATAATTCCAGTAAGTTTAACACGTAATGAGGGAATTGAAGAAGCACTGGATGCTCTTTTAGAAATTTTATATAGGTGACTCTAATGATCGTTCGTATTGCTTCTGGAATCACTGGATTCGATAGTCTGACTGCTGCGGGAGATGATCTTGGTTTAGGTTTGGGGGGCATTCCCGAAAACACGGTTACTCTTATTTATGGCCCTCAAGAGGTTGGTAAATCAAGTTTTTGTTATGGGTTTGCCTACTATGGATTAACTCAGGATGAACCTTGTCTTTACTTAACTACGGATATGGGGATTAAGGAGATATCCGATAATTTTAAGGACATGGAACTGGTTTTAGATGAATATCTAGAAAATAAAATGTTATATGTTGTTGATGCTGCTTCCAGTGATGGTGAATCTTACGGACATGATTGGTATCAATCAGCTTCCGTCCGGAACCCTACTGATATTCTGGTTAAGGTAACCAGTGGGGCACGTTCCATTTCCCAAAAAAACCCCCGTTTAAGGGGAGTCATAGATTCATTAACCACGGTTTTAGAATCAAACAATGAAATGTTGATTGTGAGAGTTTTAAAGACCTATATTCTGCGTTTAAAGGAAGCAGGTGGCACTGCGGTTATCACCTACACGGAAGGTTCCGCTCTTCCAAGAACAGAGATACTTATTAAATCAATGGTGGATAATATCATTAAATTAGATGGGGAGAAAATCATCATTGAAGCAATGAAGGGTATGGGAAGAAAGGAAGCTCCTTACCAGATAACTGGAAGTCGAATTGTTATAGATGGTAATGATGATTAAATAATTCACTATAATAATTGTTAATAGCAGATAATTCACATAAATAGTCTGTTATTAGCAAATAATCTGTTATAATGATTTGAATACTAGGAAGAAAAGTGTGATAAGATGAGTGAATCAGGCATACCTGGATTGGATGAATTTTTATCATCTTCTGGATATATTGAGGGGTTTCCAAAAAATACCACCACATTAATATATGGACCACCAAAGGTGGGTAAGTCCATTTTCTGTTATCAGTTTGCTTATCATGGGCTGAGTATTAAGGAACCATGTCTCTATGTCACGGCTGATGATGGAATGAAACAATTACAACAAAATATGATAGATTTTGGGTGGTTTTTACAAAGCTCTATAGGTGAAGAGCTTCTTTATGTTATCGATTCAATATCTTCCCTATCCGGAGTTCCTATTGAAAATACCAATACTTATACTCTATCTAAAATCAATGACCCCACTGATCTAATGGTTAAAGTTGGACTGGGGACCCGTTTTGTATTTAAAAAATCTAATGAGTTTCGTGCTGTTTTTGACTCACTTACCACTCCATTTGCATTTAACCCCGAACCAATGGTTATCCGGTTTTTGAAGACGTATTTGCGCAGGTTAAAGGAAGCGGGGGCAACAGTTATTGTCACTTATACTGAGGGCGTTGCTGATGAAAACACAGAAAAAACACTAAAATCAATAGTAGATAATGTGATAATGCTTGATGGAAATTATATGACGTTTAAATCCAGTTTAGGTTTTATTGGAACTGCTGAATATAAAATCACTGATCAGGGTCTGGTTTTAGGTAAAGGAGAGATACTGTGATCATTCATCCAAAACAGGGGAATAGAAATGGGAATTTTTAGTGGTGAAAAAGACTACAGCACTTCCCTGAAAGAGCTTCTTGAGCAATTATGGGAATACCAGGAAGCCGAAGCTAATTTGATGGTTGAAATTGCTACCCTCCAATATGAAAATGGAGATATTGATGATGCATTGGGATTTTTAGAAAAGTCCGTGGGAATATATCATGAATTGGGGTTTGCAGAAGAAGAAGCAACCATTTTGGATTTAATTGGGGATGTTTACAGTGGTAATGATGATATTTCCAATGCCCTTGAATATTATAATATGTCTTTAAAACTCTGCTTGTCTTTGAACATGCCCTTAAAGGCAGAAGTTGCGGATAAAATAAGTAGATGTGAAGAACATCTTCGAATAACTGAAGATAAGGTAGGCAAGGGAAAAATTGATTCTGATGTTAAATCGGATGTATCTCCTGATGTAGATGAGGCAGATTCTATTGATTATGTGAACATTGGAAAAAAACTTGACGATATCATCCGCCTTCTGGATGAATCTGCAGTGTACAGTACTTATCAGGAATTTAAAAATCCAATGGTACAGTTGGAGGAAGCCTATGAAATGGCCCATAGTATTGGTGATGATAATGGTGAGGCAGCTTTACTTCTGATTATGGGTGATGTATCTTTAAAAGAGGAGAAGACCAAAAAATCTCTGGAATTTTTTAAAAGATCTTTGAATTCATATCGAAAAATTGGAGATAACAAGGGACAGGCCATATCTAAACTGATGATTGGAACTGCTTATTTCTTATTGGGTGAAACTGAGGAAGGTTCTGATTATCTGCGCAAATCCATGGACATAATTAAACATTTAAAAGATGTAAATATTGAAAAAGCTGCTCTGGCACTTTTGAAATCCATCTATGGGGATTAATCTCCCATTCATTTTATTAGGTTCTTTTTTTAGATAGATTTTAGGGGATATCTAGCATTCTGATTTTTCAACGGTTTGGCACTTAAAAAAAGATATTTAGATTATTTTACATATTTATGTATTTTTAAGACTTTTTATTGGATATACTGATTAATATAACATTCCTGTGTTATCCATATAACAATTTTTTGTTATATTGGTATGAAAGAAAAGATAAATATGGTTTAATTAAAACATTCTGGCTTTTAAAATGTAGGCCAGTATTATTCCCACCGCTCCGAAGAATATTCCAATAAGCCACACAATTATAACCACATTTTTTTCTTCCATGGGACGTTTTAAGATCCAGCGTATGAGAGAATTGAAGCCAGTTTCAGGGGCCATCAGTTTCCCATCCGCCCCTACCTGGGTTGGTTGATGTTGTTGTCTTTCCATGACCCCGGCACTGTATAATTTAAGGAGCATATCTATTATGTTGGGTATTAGCACGATGAGGGCAATGATTCTCACCCTACCCATAAAGGCAACTACCACAATAGTCGCCCCGATGATCAGTGTCCCCACATCTCCCGGGAATACATTGGAGGGGTGGCGGTTGTAGTAAAGGAAGGCCAGTAATGCTCCTAACATACACATGCTAATTACCGCCACATCGTATTTACCCATGATAATACAGGCAATACTAAGGGAGGTCATGGCAATGGCCCCTAAACCTGATTCAATTCCATTCAATCCAGCCAGCATATTTGTTAGATTGGCGGCAATGGAAACTGCAATGGGAACCAGTAAAATATAGACTATGTCCACATTAGGTGGTGCAATCCATATAAGAGGCAGGCCGGCCAGCCATAGTAGGATGAGTTTTTCCTTGGAGGATAACATAACCAAGTCGTCAACCATTCCCACCATTCCTACCAGGAGGATCACCAGTAAGGTGATGGTTAATTGGAACTGAAGTTCTGGATAGAAATATATTCCCAGAAATATTCCAATGATAAAGCCAAATAGAATACCAATACCACCCATCTCTGCCACAGCTGGTTTGGATGGTTTGTGAATATCACGTCCCACTATATCTGCATCTTCCAGTTTTTTAATAAGACGGGGCATACTCAGGAAGGTTACCAGAAAGGCCACCAGGGCGCAGATGGCCGAGGTTAAAAACAGGTTTTGGTAAAGGAGTATAAGGTTAGGTTCCATTTTTCATCACCGTTTCAGGAGGGAGTAAACAGTTCTAAGGGGAATTCTCAAGTTTTTAGATATATCCCTAGCTGGAACTCCTTTTGTGTAAAGATTTTTAACTTTTTTAACTTTATGGTGGTCATATTTCATCTTTCGCCCTCGTTTAAGGGGAGACTCTTTAAGATAGTAAACTGTTTTCAGGGGGATGCCCAGAGTTTCTGAAATTTCCAGGGGAGTGATACCTGACTTTAATAAATGCTGGATATTTTGAGTATCTTTTTCATCATACTTTTTGGGACGCCCTTTCTTTTCAACTGATACAACAGATACTCCCAGTTCATTCAGGGCCTCAATGTACTTGGGAGAAATTCGTGAATATAAACTAGGGGGACAGCTAATTTTCTTCAGATCCGGATACTGGTCCAGGAGTTCCATGATCCGGCTGAATGATAATGGTTTATTCACATAAATTTCATCTTGCACGGTAACACTCCCAGAACCTATTTCTAATCAATGATTTTATTTCATCTATTTCTAATCAAGATTTTATCCAACTATTCCTAATTAGATTTATTCCATATCTAAACATAAAGGAGTTAATTCATAAAAACTTTCTCAGGATAAAGATTGTCAGGATAAAGATTTTCAATTAGTTTATGTTTGCAAATTATTGTTCATGTTTCCAAATCTTTGCTTATCCACTAGTTCTGTTTTTATTCCCTGAAATTTTTCCTCAAATCTATCTGAGTGGATTATTCTACAAAGATTACCTACTTCTTCATCATGGCCATGAATTGTTTTGCTTTGGATGTAGCAGGTTTTTGCAGGGTTTCAAGGGTTTCTTTCTCTTTTTGAACCTCTTTTGGAGTTATAAAGAATAATTTAGCTGTTTTATTGACGCTTAAATTGCCTTCAATGGAAACTATAGCTGCTCCCAGTGCCGGTCCCATTTGCAGGTGAAGACCTTTCATCTTCTTTTCAACTGAGAATTTACTGGATAAAACCCTTCCCAAACTGGGTATGTACTCTACCCTTTCAGATAGGTGATCCTGCATGATCTCCACCACATCTGGTTTAAAATCATGGAAAGCTTTTATCTGATTTGAATCCAGGCCAGGGCGAAGGTAAGGGAATGGGCCTGAATGTTTATTCCTCCGATCATAGGAGGTGGTTAAATAGTATCGTAAAAGATCCCATAAAATGTATATGCGGGGAATTTCTTGAAACAGGCTTTTTTCAAGTAATTCTTTATTTTTCAGGTCCTCTTGGATGGTTTTATTGAGATTCTCCCCTTCATCCAGAAGTCCCCTTTCCAGGAGTTCCTTTTTTAAGAAGAACTTTTTAAGACTATCCGGGTCATCACCATCATCATACTTATTGGCCTTTCTCTCGGCAACTTCCATGGCTTCCTGGTACTCCTGTACTTTTCCCAAATCCTGGAGAGATTCTTCCAGTAAAACTGGTAAAAACTGTAGGATCCGGGTTTCAGCGTACTTAACATAACCTAGTGAGAGTGCGGTCTGTACCTGTTTATCATTGATAATGGAAGGTTTCTTGCGATGAAACTGCATCATCTCGATACGGGCATTGGAACCATACTGGCTGCGAATCTCCTTTTCATAGTTGGCTTCATCATGGGCGTCAATGGTAACTCTCTTGCGTACCCATCGGCCATCTTCCATAACCTTGATTACCAGGGATACTGTTTTAACAATTCCCCTTTTTTCCTGTTTCAAGATACGCACCATGCTGCGGAAGGCTTGCCGACTTCTTGAACTAAGTTCTGAGAGTTTAACCATGTAATCCCCTGAGAGGGGGAGGAATGGTATGATTTCCAGACGGTACACTCCTTCGGTGTTTACATGTAACTTCAGACTACCTCCGCACTGGCAGTTGCCCAATTTTACGAGAGATATTTCATGACCCTTATATTTACTTTGGCAGGAGCTGCACTCTAAGGTGGCGAATTCTTCCAAGTGTCCAATAGCAATACGATGGGAGCTCATTGCAGATTTAACACGGTCAAGTATGTTCTTTTTAGCAGCAGCGTTCATCCTAAAGTACTGGGTGTGGCGGCTAACATCATACATATCCTCTGCCTTGGTTTCACCGGTTAGGGGGCGACCGTACTTGTTTATGGAACGATAAGGGGCTGTGTAACCCTTAATTTCCATGGTCTCCCGCATATCATGCAGGGTATCCATATTCTTTTTTAAATAGGTGTAAAGTTTTAGGAACTTTTCCGGGCTTTCAATATCACTTAATGAAATCTCATTCCTCTTTATCTGGTCCAGAAATCGCTCTGATTTCCCAATAAGTACAGATTCGTTCATTTTATTCCTTCGTAAAAGTTATTATATTTTTAGCCCGGCATGGGGGAGGAGGATATCCTTTTATTATCCCATTCCTCTTCCATTCCCTAGTTATAATATCATTTTTATCCTATTCCCTAGTTGTATATCGATTCATTTCATTAAATTTTATCTAATTATCTTATACCTTCACCAACACTGGCATCAGGGGCTGTTAGGATACAGGAACTATCTCCAGCAGCCAGTACCATTCCTTCAGACTTTATTCCAAAGAGCTTAGCTGGTTTAAGGTTCACCAGGATAATCACTTTCTGGTTGAGCAAATCCTCTGGGGAGTATTTGGTGGCTAAACCAGCTACAACCTGTAACTGTTTGTCCTTAACATCCACCATTAACTTCAGTAACTTGTCAGAGCCTTTAACTTTCTCTGCACCTATGATTTTACCCACACGTAAGTCTAGTTTAGCGAAATCTTCAATACTGATTAAATTATCCATAGTTCCTGTCTCCTCTAAATTCGTATAAAGTGCATCTTTCTCCTGGTCAATAACTTCGTCATCAATTTTTTTAAATAATGGTTTAGCTTTAAGTAGAGAAGTACCGGCAGGTAAGAATTGGGCAGAATCTTCCCATTTCAGAATATCATTTTTATCACAACTTAAACCAAGAATCTCCCTCATCTCCCCTGCTTTAACCGGGAGGTAGGGGCTTATAATAACACTGATCACCTTGGCCAGCTGGTTACACAGATAAAGGGTAGTAGCTGCCCGATCACCCTCTTCCTTAACAGTTCTCCATGGTTCCTGGTCATTAAAGTATTTGTTTCCCAGTTTGGCCAGTTTTATTATCTCCTTAAGACCTTCCCTGAAATCAAAGTTTTCAATGTATTCACCAACCCTCTCCGGGGTGGCTATTATTTCATTTTTAACTTCCAGATCGTAGTCATTGAAGGAACCAGGCTGTGGTATTTCACCCTGGAAGAATCGGTGGGTGAAGGAGAAGGTACGGTGCATGAAATTCCCTACCACATCGGCCAGTTCATCGTTAACCCTTCTCTGGAAATCATCCCATGAAAAGTCAGTGTCCCTGGTGAGGGGTGCATTAGCCACCAGGTAATACCTAAGTAGATCAGAATCAAATTTCTCCATGAAATCAGCAGCCCAGATCACCCAGTTCTTACTGGTTGACATTTTACGCCCCTCTAGGGATAGGTATTCTCCAGCTACGATGTTATAGGGTAATTTACAGCCGTATGCCATGAGCATGGCTTGCCAGAATATGCTGTGGTGGTAAATGATGTCTTTACCAATGAAGTGAACTGCCCGGTCATCCCAGTAAGGTTTCCATGAATTATTTTCACGGCGGGCCCACTGTGCAGCTGAAGAAATGTAACCCAGGAATGCTTCACCCCACACATAGATGATCTTACCCTCAGCATCATCCAGGGGTACTGGTATTCCCCAATCCATATCCCTGGTTAAAATCCAATCCTTCAATCCCTCATTAATCCATTGCATTGCATAATTCCGGACATTGGCTGGTAACTCAGGGTTATCCTGAATACATTCCTTAAGTTGTTCCTGGAAATGGCTTAAACGGAAAAAGTACTGGTTGGACTCCCTAACCTCCGGGGTGGACTGGCAGATGAGACACTTAGGTTCCACCAGCTGCACTGGTTCCAGGTGCCGGCCACAGGTCTCGCAGTGGTCACCACGGGCACCTTCCCCACCACAATGGGGGCAAGTTCCCTCCACGTAACGATCCGGGAGGAACCGGTCACAATCCCCACAGTATAGTTGCTGGATGGTCTTGGGGTAAATACAGTTCTTCTGGTAGAGATCCAAAAAGAAGTTCTGAGAGATCTCATAATGAAGGGGGTCAGTGGTTCTGGAAAAGTTATCAAAGGAAATATCTGATAATTCCAGATCCTTCCGAATCAACTCGTAATTACGGGTGGCAATATCCATGGGGGATATTCCTTCCTTTTCTGCCTGAACAGCTATTGGTGTTCCATGTTCATCAGTGGCACACACAAACAGCACATCAGTACCTTTCATCCGATGGTAACGGGCATAAATATCAGCAGGTATGTAAGTAGAACGCAAGTGACCAAGATGACAGGGGCCATTGGCGTAGGGCAGGGCACAGGTGATAAATACTTTACTCGAATCTTTACTCAATGATATTCCTCCTATAATAACCTTGTTAAGAATGATATTCATTATTTGGACTTAGATATCTATTTTTAAATATTTATTAACCATCATGGGGTAAAAACTCACTTGGAGTTAATGATAAAGAATAATATCTTTTTTTATCTAATTTCTATATAAGATTTATCCATTAAATGTAACCCTACCCTCTGGGTAAAATGGTATTTTAAGGGACTTACCCTAAAATGTGAACACTAATGATGTTAAATTAGTTAAATCAGGAATAATATCCATTAACTTAATATTCCATCAATAAATTTTTTTAAGCTGATATACAACAGTAACTTATGGTTTCCATCTCTTTTTTAAACCCACTATCACCCGAGGGAAAAGACATAGTAAGGGAACTGGGCAGCTTTGAAGGCATATCCCAGGACATCCCCGAACTTAGAAGATTAGTAACTCGTAACCCTTCCCAGGAAATCGCGGATGATAAAGAAATACCCTCTAACTATTTAGAACTAGCTTTAAAAAGGATGGAATGGTATATAAAGAAAAAACATGATCGGGAATTTAACAGCCGAAGATATTCATTTCTCTCTGATCAGTCCATAACCCGTTACGATGTAATCGCATTTTACCTTTTATGCCAGGCTATAGGAGTCAAATTCGGACCCAATTCACGGGAAACCAGGGTCATGGTTGAATCCCAGGGCGATTTGATCCAGGAAAGACTGGGGAAACTAAGTACCGAGGAAAGCAGATTAATGGTGGAAAAATCCCTACAAATGTTATTAAAAGATGATAGAGTTCACTGGACCTTCTTCCAGGAACTATTAAGCACCCGTAAGATACGTCTAACTGACTTGGTACTGGATAGGGGGGAGCTGATCCTCGACAGGGAAGATTTCATTGAACGATTCGCTCCCAGGATAGAACACCGCAACCCCAGTAGCATGTACCAGCTTTTAATCGGTGATGAACTCAAGGAACTGATAATGGTCAAGATGATCATGCAGGAAACCGAGGATTACATTAAACAAGTCCATAAAAAGGCCCGTATCATGGTGGAACCCAACCCAATACTCCTGGAACTGGCCGATGAAGTGGCTGAGGTACTGGCCGAACCAATGCAACACTATGGTTATGGATCTGGTCGGGGTGGAGGCGGGCCCATGAAAACCGGACCACTGAACCCACTGGCATTCCCACCTTGCGTCAAAAAGGCACTGGAGGGAATAAAATCCGGTGGAAGAAACGATGCCATTGTACTATTCATGACTCCATTTGTATCCTATGCCCGACTTTACCCTGATGTTTTCCGGATGAACATCTCCAAACGGGTATCTGATCAGGACCCCCAACTGGAGATCACTGAAAACGAGGTCCTGCCATTGATCTACGAAGCTGCCCAGCGATGTGTTCCACCCCTATTTGATGACCAACCGCAGGAAAAGGTTAACATCAATGCCAAACTTGGTTTTGGAATGCACTCCTCCCTGAAAATGGAACACGAGGGTGAAACAACCTGGTACACTCCCATGAGTTGTGAGAAGATTAAACTCCACTTACCTCATCTTTGCCGTCCTGATGATATTTGTAAAAAGATAGGTAATCCCCTGAGCTATTACAACCGGATGATATGGGAAGTTAGGAACCAGGATGAATCAGATTCTGACTCTGATGGTACCGGAAGTTCCAATAATATTGCTGAAGCAAGTACGGGCAATGTTAATGCTAATGACGAGGTTAAGGGTCGTCAAATTGGGGTTACAGGGAAAAATGGTAAATCTGATGATAATTCAGGGGAGGTATGATCTTTTTATGGATCTAAAACCAGCCACTCCCAATGAACGTCGCCAGTACTACCGGGAAGAATGGAATGTGAAGGATATCCCTGATTTCATCCTGAACACCCTGGCCCATAGGGAATTCGGTTTTGATCATATGGGTAGGGGGCCCAATGACCGTTACCGAGTATTCCAGAATTCTGATTATCTAAGGAAGTTCATGCGCTACCGCACACCATTTGCAGCCTACTCTTCAGTAGCATTCTATCATAAACCACGACGCCGGGATGGATGGATAAAGGCAGAACTGGTCTTTGATGTGGATGCCAAGGACATACCCATAAGAACATGTGGATGTGACAATGTCTGTGAGATCTGCTTGAACCAGGCCAAGGACATTGTCCAGGGACTGTTGGACACCCTAAAGGGAGATCTCGGTCTTTCTGATATTCACGTGGTTTACTCTGGACGCGGTTATCACATCCGAGTTCTGGATGATGGGGTGATGGGTATGGACAGTGATGTACGTAGCCAGATCGTTAAATATATAGTGGGTTCTGAGGTGCCACGTAGTGAATACTCCAGCCACGGGATGAAATACAACCTGGAACACTTCACCATCCCCTTCGGTTATCCGCAGGTATTCACCCAACGGGTGAAACAGGCCCTCTTTGCAGTAAACCTTGACACCGAAATTGACGAAGTGAGCAGGGACATCAAAAAAGCAGTGATTAAACACCGGGAATTATTAGAAAATGATCAGTGGGGATTATTCCGGAAGGAAATAGGGCCGGTACGATATTCCAGACTGGTAAAAGGCGTAGCTTCCATTAACCTGACATTAGTTGATGCCAAGGTTTCCATTGACCTTAAAAGGATATTGAGGTTACCTTCATCCCTCCATTCAGGGGTTAGTATGAAATCCACCCTAATCAAAAACCTGGAAACATTCGACCCATTCCAGGATGCAGTTCCTAAATTCGTCTATGAAAGAAAAGATTAACTCTATTATGGATAAAGATTTACTCTATTAGGGATATTTTAAAGTATTTAATTCCATGTGGATAATATGATTAGGGAGATAAAAAAAGGAAAATTAGGATCTGAAAACCCTAATTTAGGATTTGAAAACCTAATCACGAATTAATAACTCATTTTTGTGCAGATAGCAGTATAGAAATTTCAGTATATCTTCATCTGCATCTTCAGCAATTAAAAGATCCATAACATCCACTAGATTGTATTTTTCCAGGAGTTTCTTCTTCAGATGTTTTCCAACCCTGAGATTTTTGATACCCTTGGGGGTGAGTGTTCCCTGGATAATGGATTCAGCATCTGTATACTGGCGGGGAATCAGGGTTATCCACTGATCACCATTGATCCATGATTCAGGGTGTTTATCCAGGAATCGTGCACTGTTTTGATGGTCCCATACCCTAGGTCCGGAATGTTTCTTAAAGGGAGTAAGATGCCAGGTGTCCATCTCTAGAAGTATTAATCCTGTTGTATTATCATCACTCCAGTAATCACTCCCTGAAACCCTAAAGTCCTCATTTTCCAGAATTTTCACCAGTGACTTTTCAGTTTTCTGGATCTGAGGGTGCAAGGCATCAGCAGGGATGTCTGGTGCAGGGAAGGCTAGTAAAACCGAATGGGTTTTTCTATTTTTAAATTCATCCCTCAAGGCCTCCCGGCTATACTGGATAGTTTTAGGATAAAAATATGATTTTTTAGGATTTTCCAGGAAATTCTCGGCAGCTACAGAGAATTCAGCCATTTTTTGCAGTGTTAGTGCTGCAGAAACATTTCGGTTTCCATCAGTGGGATCCACCACCACCAGGGGATCCTTAAAAAAATGAGCCGTGCCATGATTCTTGAGATCAACGTGGTAACCGGGTTGCCACTCTTTGAATGCTCCCTTAAGAACTTCTAAGAAAGAACCATAATGAATTACCAGTAATTCACACAGATATCCTGAGAAACCTCCCACCTTGAATTCAGATCCATAGGTACCCACCATCTTCATGAAGCGCTTCAAGAGACGCACTTCCCGGGCCTGGCTAGGCTTTAAGGTGGTTAATATATACTGGGTGTGCAACAGGGTACGATCCACTGCGGATTTCAGTTCACTGGAATCTTTAATATCATAACAGGGAACGAAATCAATACTGTAACCTCCAATATCACCTTTAAGGTAGGGGTGTGATGCGTATCGCTCCTCATGGGTGCCTTCCATAGTTTCTATACATTTTTTGGCTAATTCCAGACCCTGACTTTTCAGATCATCCAGGGAGGTGGTTAATGGAAACTTGATGAAAATATCAATATCCAGATCTTCTTTATCCCCTGAGGAAATCCAGGTGTTTTTGGCCACAGAACCAAGGAGAACAGCTTCAGCATCAATACCACTTTTCTGAGCATCGGCGTTAATAATTTCCATTAATTTTAAAGACAGATCACGAACTTTAAGTTCCTCCTCTTTGGAGGGTTCTATATCATTTAGGATAAACTGAAAA